>Ga0209300_1000008_pt1 | contig 199093 bp, 174 predicted proteins | sample Shrwel_input2_RT_FD_187535 | JGI IMG/M metagenome (GOLD analysis project Ga0209300, IMG submission 187535) | Subsurface microbial communities from deep shales in Ohio, USA - Utica-3 well 1 S input2 RT (SPAdes) (version 2) ... | reverse complement strand
GCCCCCGCTTTCTCCCGTAGGACGTATGCGGTATTAGCCTGAGTTTCCTCAGGTTATCCCCCACGACTGGGTAGATTCCTATGCATTACTCACCCGTCCGCCGCTCGACGCCTCCTAGCAAGCTAGGATCGTTTCCGCTCGACTTGCATGTGTTAGGCCTGCCGCCAGCGTTCAATCTGAGCCATGATCAAACTCTTCAGTTGAAAGTCTGATAGTCCGTTGAGCGGACCAAACTTGGTTCAAGACTAAAACGTTCTCAAAAAGACCCGAAAGTCTCCGACGAGTCGCTTGCCTTGATAGGTCGTGACTGGCACCCCTATCCCGGGCAAGCGCCCACATGAATTACCTGACCGATTGTTAAAGAGCGGCTCCCAACTCATTGATGAGCGGAGCGTCTCGTTTTCGCCGGAGCGCCTAACGAGGAAGGCGTATTCTACCGAAAGCGCCGTGATTGTCAAGATCGAAATCTCGATACCCATCGCTGACAGGGCCTTGAAGCATGGCGTTGTCAGAGGCCTTTCGAGGTGCGGCGCATTTTACCGACATCGGCGTCACTGTCAAGCGAGAAGCCTCCCCCGAAGGTTTGCATTTCTCAAGCATGTCAGTCACTTGCGCTACCCTTTCACCGCTGACCACGAAGCCCGTCGCCGGCAGCGGATGCGTACTTTACGGATCCACCAGCGGGAACGCAAGGGGATGATGTGAAAATAGGCACCCAGCGTTTACGTGGCAACGCCTTCAACAACACAAGGTCGACTGACCTCGTTGAGCAAGTCGAGAATCGAACGATAGGGAATCCCGGCATGGTAGCTCAGCCCCATTTCACAAGTCCGCGAGTTGGAATAGCCGACATCGCACCCACTGACAGCATCCGCCAGGCCACGCAACGCGGCGGCGTTCAACTCCGGCGTGGTAAGCCCCTTGTCCCCCGCGAACCCGCAACAGGCGATCTCCGCCGGCACCACGACGTCATCGGCACATGCTTTTGCCAGCGCCACGAACTTGTCGCTCAACCCCATGCGCACACTCGAGCAGGTGATATGCAGGGCGATACTCGAATGCTTCGGCCTGACCGCCAGGCGCGTCAATAGATAGTCGTGCGCAAATGCGACCGGCTCCTGAATCGTCAAACGCGTATCGAGGCTTTCCATCATGCGTTGTGTACAGGGGCTGGTATCGCACAGCACAGGGTAGCGACCGTTCTGGGATGCCAATAGCAACTCGCGGTTGAGCTCGCGCGCCTTGTGATCCGCCTCTTCGAAATAACCCCGGGATTGAAACGCCATCCCACAGCAAAGGTGCCCGATCATTGCGGGAATGACGACCTCGTAACCGGCCTTCTCGAGCAGTGCCAGGGTCGTACGTGTCACGGCGTCAGCCTTGCTGTCGTCGCGCGAGGTGCCGAAGACGCGAGTAGCGCATGCCGACAGGTAGACGACCTTGTCGCGCTTGCCGCCGACTGGTTTTCCCGACCGGCGCTCCAGAATACGTACCGGCGCGGGCGCGGGCAGCGTGGGAATCCACTGCGGCAGATGTTCGCCGCTGAGTCGCCGCATCTCCCGCGTCACACCGCTCATCGCAACGCTGCCCAACACGCCATGCATTTTGTCCACGAGACGCAACGTGCCTCGCCCAATGCGAGTCGTGCCGGAAAAATGGCGCCCGACCAGGCGAGCCGTGCCACCTCGCTCGACGACTCGGCGATGTCGCCACTCACGCACGAGATCACCGGTATTGATGCCTACCGGACATTGCGTGGCGCACAGACCATCGGCGGCACAGGTATCGATGCCTTGATATTGATAGGCTTCGCGCAATGTTGCGAGACGTGCTGTCGACGCTTGAGTTCCCTCGCCCTCGAGGCGTGCTATCTCACGCTGGATCACGATGCGCTGACGCGGTGTCAAGGTCAGCTCGCGGGACGGACAGACCGGTTCGCAGAACCCGCACTCGATGCACTTGTCCACAATGGGGTCAGCGGCCGGCAGCGGCTTGAGGTTGTGGATATGCAGCTCGGCATCGCGGCTCAGGATGACATCCGGGTTGAGCAGATTCTCGGCATCGAAGAGCGACTTGATGCGCCACATCAAGGCATATGCTTCGGCACCCCACTCACGTTCGACGAAGGGTGCCATATTGCGTCCCGTGCCATGCTCCGCCTTGAGCGAGCCGCCATACTCGTCCGCCACCAGGGTCGCCACGTCATCCATCAGGGCGGCATAACGCTGTACCTCGGCGGGCGTCTCGAAGCCCTGGGGAAAGACGAAATGAAGATTGCCTTCCAGCGCATGGCCGAAGAGGATGGCATCGTCATAACCATGGCGTCGGAATGTCTCGGTCAGCGCCGCCACGCCCGCCTCGAGGTGCTCGAGAGGAAACGCGACATCTTCGATGATGACCGTAGTACCGACGTCACGCACCGCGCCTACGGCAGGGAACAACCCCTTACGCACCTTCCAGTAACGCGCATAGGTTTCGGGATCGCGCGTGAAGCCCAGCGGCTCCAGCGTCTTGAGCCCTTCGAGCGCCGCGTGCACCGCCGATATCCGCTGTGTCAGCGCCGCTTCATCATCGTCACGCACATCGATGAGCAAGGCGGTCGCCTCGTCAGGCAACGTATCGAGGCCTGCCGGCATGCCCGGTGCCCCTTCCACGGCGCGCAGTGCGGCGCGATCCATCAGCTCAACCGCCGACACCGGCGCCGACTTGAGCGCGAGCGTCGCCCGGCATGCCGACGCCATGTCCGTAAACAACGCCAGCGCTGCGGTCTTCAGCGGTGCGTCCGGCACGGTGTCGTAGGTGATGGCGCTGATGAAACCCAGCGTACCCTCGGAGCCAATCATCAGATGGGCGAGAATATCGAAGCCATCAGTGAAATCGACCAGGCTATTGAGCGCATAACCGGTGGTGTTCTTGAGCCGATATTTGTGGCGAATGCGCTCGGCCAGCGGCGTATTGGCCCGCGTCTCGCGCCCCAACGCCTCCAGTGCTTCGAGCAGCTCGCCGTGCGAGGCCTGGAATGCAGTGCGGCTCGCCGTATCGCCGGTATCCAAAAGCGTACCGTCGGCCAGGATGACGCGCATATCGCGGAGCGTGCGGTAACTGTTCTGTGCGGTGCCGCAGCACATGCCAGAGGCATTGTTGGCGGCAATACCGCCGATCATGCAGCTATTGATCGAGGCCGGATCAGGACCGATCTTGCGCCCGTAAGGCGCCAGCAGTTGATTGGCACGCGCGCCGATGATGCCGGGCTGCAATCGAATCGCCCGTCCCCCGTCAAGAATCCGGTAATCCCGCCAGCCCTGGTTTAGCTGAATGAGTACCGAGTCGGTCACCGCCTGCCCGGAAAGCGACGTCCCCGCCGTGCGAAACGTCACCGGCAGGCGCCTATGGCGACATTCGGCCAGCACGACCATCAGCTCGTCTTCGCTGTCGGGGCGCACGACCACCTGCGGGATGAGGCGATAGAAGCTGGCATCGCTGCCATAGGCAAGCAGTCGCAGCGGATCGTCGATCAGCTTGTGCGCGGGCAACCTTTTACGCAGCGCCTCGAAAAGCTCTGTATAGGGCGCTTTCATCGTGGATTCCGATTATCAGGCGGCGAACGCAGTGCATCGAACAGCAATACCGTTTCATCGGTCATTCGTCTCTCCCCGCTCATGTCGGTCGCCCTTCAGCATGGTGCACGATCATCATCCGCTCAATCCGCGCCGTGGCTTGCAGCAGACACCAACGAATCCGCCCCAAGCTCGGCGATGGAGCGTGCCCCGGTGAGCGTCATTGCGACCCGCATCTCCTTTTCGAACAACTCGAGCAGGTGGGTAACCCCCGCCTCCCCGGCGGTGGCAAGGGCATAGATGAAGGCACGTCCCAACAAGACAGTATCGGCGCCCAAGGCGATCATGCGCACGACGTCCAGCCCGTTGCGCACGCCGGAATCGGCCAGGATGGACAGATCGCCTTTGACCGCGTCGGCGATGCCCGGCAAGGCACGCGCGGTAGAAGGCACACCGTCGAGCTGACGGCCGCCATGGTTGGAAACGACAATACCATCCGCACCGAAGCGGACCGCATCGCGGGCGTCTTCGGGGTCGAGTATCCCCTTGATGATCATCGGGCCATCCCAGAACTCGCGAATCCACTCCAGGTCCTTCCAGGAGATGCCAGGATCGAAATTATTGCCGAGCCAGGCGATATAATCCTCGAGCCCCGTGGGTTGGCCGCGATAATCCGAAACGTTGCCCAAGTCGTGAGGGCGACCATGAAGGCCCACATCCCAGGCCCAGGAGGGATGTGTCACGGCCTGGAGCATGCGTCGTGTCGCCGCATGCTTGCCGCTCATACCGGAATGGGCATCACGGTAACGCGCGCCCGGCACGGGCATATCGACCGTAAAAACCAGCGTCTTGACGCCGTCGGCCTTGGCGCGCTCCAGCACATGCTTCATGAAGCCCCTGTCCTTCAGCACGTAGAGCTGGAACCACAGAGGGCGATCGATTGCCGAGGCCACCTCGTCGATCGGGCACACCGAGACCGTCGACAGCGTGAACGGTATGCCTTTCCCGGCCGCTGCGCGTGCCGCCTGCACCTCGCCGCGCCGGGCATACATGCCCGCCAACCCCACGGGCGCCAGCGCAACCGGCATGGCCATGGATTCGCCGAATAATTCGGTTTCCAGTGACAGGCTGGACATGTCCTTCAGCACGCGCTGACGCAACGCGATACCCGCAAGGTCTTCGACGTTATGTCGCAGCGTATGCTCGGTATAGGATCCGCCATCCGCGTAGTGAAATAGAAAGGGCGGAATACGTCGCTTGGCGGCTTGGCGGTAGTCCGTGGAAGCTGAAATGATCATGACGAACCCTGTGCAAGTGATGCGCTATCGTTGAGTGGTCATCGAAGCGTCGTGCCGAACGTTCGGAGAGTGGTGATAATAGAATGGTTGAGACATAGGCGAACGAAGAAATGGAAACAGCAGCTCACCACTTGCCTTTATTGGTTTTACCAATTTACAAAACCGGATGACCTAACTCTATGAGCGAGTGCTGAAGGGTGTCAACAAGGAACCTGATTCTCGAACAACAATAGCTTTATACTTTAGTCAGAGTCGTAATATAAGGCACTCGAAGAAGACTGGAGTGGCGCAAAAAGATTGAGTAAAATTGGTCATACCATTTATTAACTGGCTTACGCACATGGCCCCACAACACCTCAGACAACCACGTCTCGCCGACGTCATCACCGAGCGGCTCGAGGCCATGCTGCTCGAAGGCAGCCTCAAGCCGGGAGAGAAGCTGCCTCCCGAGCGTGAATTGGCGGAGCATTTCGGCGTTTCGCGCCCTTCCCTGCGCGAGGCTATCCAGAAATTGGCCGCGCGCGGCCTGCTCACCAGCCGCCAGGGTGGTGGCACTTTCGTCTCCGAACAGCTCAGCAACAGCTATAGCGATCCGCTCCTGGAAATGCTCACACGGCATGGCGAGTTCAATCTAGATCTACTCGAATTCCGCGACGCCCTGGAGGGCATCTCAGCCTATTACGCCGCCTTGCGTGCCACCTCCGACGACAAGGCCATGCTGCAAACGCGCTTCGAGGCACTGGAAGCCAGTTATCAGCATCCCGACCGCAGCAGCGACCCCATGCGCGAGGCGCGTGCCGATGCGGCTTTTCATCTGGCCATCGCCGAGGCAGGCCACAACGTCCTGCTGTTGCACACCATGCGCGGCCTGTTTCACCTGCTGGAGAAAAGCATCGTCGCCAACCTGGCCCACCTGTTCGAGAAACCGGATTCGCGTGACCGCCTAATGGACCAGCACCGCGCGCTATTCGAGAGCATCCTCGCCGGCGATGCCGAGGAGGCACAAGCACGCGCCCACGAACACCTGGCCTTCGTCGAGAATGGGCTCCTCGAACTCGAACGTGCCGAGACACGCGCCCAGCGTGCCCTACGCCGCCCCCATGCGCAACGAACGGGGGCTCACTGACGATGCAGGCAACCCGACTCCCCGCACACTGGCGACGCCTGCTGATATTGCTGGTGCCGCTCGGGCTGGCGTTGTGCGTCTGGCAGACGACCCAATTGGCCCGCGACCAGGCCCTGGATACGCTCTACAACGAAGCGCGCAACGAACTGCGGCTGTCTACCGCGGGTGTTTCGGCCTATCTTTCGCGTCACGATTATCTGCCGCGCCTGTTGGCCAGCCGCGAAGCGGTTAGCCGGGTACTGGCCAACCCCGACGATGCGGCGCTGGTCAATCGGCTCAACCGCATGCTCAATGAATTCCGTGCCATCAGTGACGTTTCTGACATCTATCTGCTCGATCGCCAGGGCACCACCGTGGCAGCCAGCAATTGGGCGCTGCCGTATAGCTTCGTGGGCCAGAATTACGCTTTCCGACCCTATTTCAAGGACGCCATCGAGGGGCGCATGGGCCACTTCTACGGCCTGGGTACCCAGTCCGGCGAGCGCGGCTATTATTTTTCGGCGCCGGTATGGGCCGACGAATCGGCGGAGGCGCGTGTCGTCGGGGTGATGGTGGTCAAGGTGCGGATCGACCCGCTCGAGGCCAACTGGACCGGCCAGAACGGTGAACTGCTGGTCAGCGATGACAACGGCGTGGTGTTCATGGCCAGCCGACCGGGGCTACGCCTGGCAAGTCTCGCCCCGCTCGACGCCGAGGTGCGCGCGCGCCTGCGCGAAACGCGCCGCTACGATGGTGCCCGACTGCCCACGCTGCCCCTTGACCGGATCAGCACACGCGCCGACGGCTCGCGACTTGTGCGCTTTGAAGCCGGCCCGCTAGCCGGCCGCAGATTCCTATCGGTGACCCGTACGTTGCCCGAGCAGGACTGGCAGATACGCATGCTCAAACCCCTCGACTCGCTGCAAAGCGCCCAATGGCAGGCCGGTTTTCTCGCTGCAGGATTGTACGGCGTGGTGGTGCTAGGCAGCGGCATTGGCTGGCAGCGCCACCGGCTACGTCGCGAGCGCGAGCTGTTCGCCAGTCGAGAAAGACGCGCCCTGGCCGAGGGACAGGCCCGCGTGCGGGGAATCATCGACCGCACCCGCGCCGGCCTGCTGGTGCTTGACGAACGCTCGGCGCTGACCTATCTCAACCCCACCGCCCAGGCGCTGTTCGGCCACACCTCCCCAGCGGTCGAAGGGCGCCGGCTCAACGAACTACTGACCCCCGCCGATGCGCGCCGTATCGACGCCCTACGCCAGGACGCTGAGCATCGCAACAATGCCGGGAGTCCGGCCATCGAGGTCGTGGCACTGCGTCCCGGCGGCCAACGCGTGCCACTCGAACTCACCATGAGCCCGCTTGTCAGCCCCCACGGCCAACGCTGGCTGGCCACGATATTCGATATCAGCGAGCGCAAGGCCCAGGAACAGGCCCTGGCGCGGGCACGCGACCAGCTCGAGCAGCGCGTCGCCGAGCGCACCCACGATCTGCTCGATTCCAACCGTCGGCTTTCCGCGGAGATCGACGAACGCCGACGTGCCGAGACCGACCTGCGCCAGACCCAGGACGAGCTGATCCAGGCCGCCAAGTTGGCGGTGCTCGGCCAGATGGCCGCTGGCATCAACCATGAGCTCAACCAGCCGCTGGCGGCGATCCGCGCCTATGCCGAAAATGCCAGTGCCTTCATCGCCCGCGGTCGCCAGGATGCCGCCGACGCCAACCTTCAGCAGATCGTCGAGCTCACCGCACGCATGGCCGAGATCAGCGCCCAGCTCAAGCAGTTCTCGCGCAAGAGCGGCGACAGCCTGGCCGCGGTTTCGGTCCAGGCCGGCTTCGGCTATGCCCTGCGCCTGTACCGGGCGCGGCTGCTCGACGGCAATGTCACGGTCGTCCGCGACTGGCCCGCCGATGACGTCTGGGTGCATGCCGACCCGGTGCGCCTCGAGCAGGTGCTGGTCAACCTGATCGGCAACGCCCTGCAGGCGATGGCCGACACCACCGATCCACGCCTGGGCTTGAGCATCGTCAGGGCTGCGGGCCGCGTACGCATCGGCGTGCACGACAGCGGTCCGGGAATCGACGAGGCTCATCTGGGGCGCGTCTTCGAACCCTTCTTCACCACCAAGCCGACCGGCAAGGGCCTGGGGCTGGGGCTGTCGATCTCGGCGCGCATCATCGAGGATCTCGGCGGCCGGCTCGAAGCCTGCAACGCCGCCGAGGGCGGTGCACGCTTCACCATCGACCTGCCGGCCGGCGATGCAGCCCCGGCGACAGCGACTCGCCATCACACGCAAGAGGATCATTATGCTTGAGTCCGACGCCACGCCGGTATTGATCGTCGACGACGAGGAACACCTGCGCATCACCGCCGGTCAGACCCTCGAACTGGCTGGTTACCGGCCGCAGGCGGTAAGCAATGCCGAGGCCGCCCTGGCCGCGCTGAGCGAGGATTATCCCGGAGTGCTGGTCAGCGACATCCGCATGCCGGGCATGGACGGCCTGGCACTGCTGCGTGAAGTGCGACGCCGCGACCCCGACCTGCCGGTCATCCTGATCACCGGCCACGGCGATATCTCGACCGCGGTGGAGGCGATGCGCGAAGGCGCCTGGGATTTCCTGGAGAAACCGTTCGCCGGCGAGCGCCTCGCCGACGTGGTGCGCCGTGCCGCGGAGAAACGTCGGCTGAGCCTCGAGAACCGCCGCCTCAAGGCCGAGCTGGACGCCCAGCGTGCCGCGCCGGGGCCGCGCATCGTCGGGCGCACGCCGGCCATGCAGCAGCTCTCGGCGATGCTGCATCGTGTCAGCCAGGTGGAAACCGACGTGCTGCTCTTCGGCGAAACCGGGGTTGGCAAGGATCTGGTGGCCCGTTCGCTGCACGAACGCAGCGCGCGCAGTGGCCATCCGTTCGTCGCCATCAACTGCGGCGCAGTGCCCGAGAGCATCATCGAATCGGAGCTGTTCGGCCACGAGAAAGGCGCGTTCACCGGCGCCGTCGAGCGGCGCATCGGCAAGTTCGAGTACGCCAATGGCGGCAGCGTGTTCCTCGACGAGATCGAATCGATGCCGCTGACGCTGCAGGTCAAGCTGTTGCGGGTACTCCAGGAGCGCTCGGTCGAACGGCTGGGGTCCAACCAGTCGGTGACACTGGACATCCGGATCATCGCCGCGACCAAGACCGATCTCAAGCTCGCCGCCGAACGCGGCGAATTCCGCGAGGATCTCTACTACCGGCTCAACGTGGTAACCGTATCGATCCCGCCGCTGCGCGAGCGCCGCGAGGACCTGCCGCTGCTGTTCCAGCATTTCGCGGTGGTCGCCGCCAACCGCAGTGGGCTTGAGGCGCCGCCGCTCGACGCCGCCGGGGTCTCGGTACTGATGGCCCACGACTGGCCGGGCAACGTGCGCGAGCTGCGCAATCTCGCCGAACGCTTCGTGTTGCTCGGCGCGACCTACGATTACCACCTCGAGCGACTGGTCGAGGGTGGCGACAGCGGCGCCGGCGAGATGACCCTGCCGGAGCAGGTCGAACTGTTCGAGAAGAGCCTAATCAGCCAGTCGCTGGCCAATCACGGCGGACGCGTCAACGACGTCTGCGAACACCTTGGACTACCGCGCAAGACCTTCTACGACAAGCTCAAGAAATACGACCTGCGTGCTGAGGACTACCGTCTGGGCCACGTCGGCAACTAGGGCACGGCAGGCATGTCAGTGCCATAGCCGCACCCCCTGGCTAGCCAGTTCGGCCAGCGCCTGCCAGGGTGGCAGCCAGGGCGCCAGGGCGACGCCCAGCAACAACCACAACACGGCATTGCCGGGCTCGCGATAATCGAAGAGCTTGAAGGCGGTTCCGAAGGAGCGCTTGAGCCGCGAGCCGACCAGATCGACGCTGTACAGCTCGTCGAGCAAGAGATGAATCAGCGCGCCCCCACTCAGCGCCACCCCCTGGGCCCAGGCCATCGGTGCAGGCTGGGCCAGCAGATGAAAGCTCATCGACGCCGTGCCCATGCCGCAAAACAGGCTCGCCAGCAACGAATGCCAGATGCCGCGATGCACGGTGAAACGCATGAAGATGGCGCCGGCGAGGTAGCGTACGCCGACGTACAGCCCGCCGCAGGCCATGACCAACGGCCCCGGCGCCAGGCGCGATTGCAGCCATAGCGCCCCGGCGATCACCGCCAGGACCGCCAGCAGCGTGAAGATCAGGCGGATGGCATGCGAGTGGTCGGAGTCGATGTCGGGCAGGATCCCGCCAAACGCCGTCAGCACGGCCAGGGGCCAGCCCTCGTTTAAGCTCCATAGGCTTGCCTGCCAACCCGCGTAGGCCGCCAGCGCGCCACCGCCCAGGGCAACGCCGAAATGTGTGCGAAAGTTGGCCATGGCCCGCCTGAAACGCCCTCGGCAATACTGGATGAAAAACCAGATTATGAGGCTTCTCGACGAAACAAAACAATGCGTTAAGCGAGAAAATGGCGCCGCGGACGGGCCTGGCACACCCAGGCGTGTCGTTATACCGGTGGCTGGGCCAGATACTCGTCCTTGAGTTTCACGTAATTCCCTGCCGTATAGGTGAAGAAAGCTCGTTCGGCATCTTTGAGCGCCCTGAGCGGCTTCGCGGGATTGCCCGCGTACACTTGTCCACTCTCAAGATGTTTGCCCGGCGTCACCACCGCGCCGGCGGCGATTATCACCTCGTCCTCGACCGTTACGCCATCCATGACCGTAGCACTCATACCCACCAGCACCCGGCTACCGATGGTGCAACCGTGCAATAGTGCCTTGTGGCCCACCGTCACGTCATCGCCGAGCGTCAGTGGATAGCCGTCGGGGTTGTAATCGCTGGCATGGGTAATATGCAACACGCTGCCATCCTGAATGCTGCAACGCGCGCCTATACGGATACGATGCATATCACCACGTATCACGGTCATCGGCCACACGGAGCAATCGTCACCCAAGGTGACATCGCCCAGCACGACACACGTCGGGTCGATATAGACCCGCGCCCCCAAGCGCGGCGCCGTCCCTTTGAACGTCCGCAATGTCATCCACTTTCTCCCTTACTTCAACTCATGGTGGTCGGGCAGTTCATGCAGGCATCCTCCATCACCATAGCGCCGACAACAGCACGATGACGACCAGCGGGATCGACACGTAGCGTACCAGCCCACGCCACATTCGGAACCCACCAGGACTTGCATCCAACGCCCGCATGGCCGTGCTCGCCGGCATGACCCAGGCGGCGAAGATAGCGATAAACAACCCGCCGATGGGCAGGAAGAACTCCAGTGGCACGGTGGTCACCAGCTCGAAGAAGTTCATGCCCGCCAGCCAGTTCACTTCCGACATACTCGAGAACGAGAACACCGACAGCAAACCGACCAACCACACCAAGGCGCCGATCAACGCCGCCGCCTTGCCGCGCTTGAGACCGGCATCGGTGAAGATCGCTACCAAGGGTTCGGCCAGGTTGATCGACGAGGTCCATGTCGCCAGCAACAGCAACAAGAAGAAAACGCCCAGCCACAACGGCCCGCCCGGCAGATCAGCAAAGGCGATGGGCAAGGTCACGAACATCAATCCCGGCCCCTCGGCGGGATCCATACCCTGTGAGAACACCACCGAGAAAATCGCGATGCCCGCCAGCAGCGCCACGGCAACATCCAGCACCGCTACCGCCGCCACGGCTCGCGGCAGGCTCTGATGATCGGGCATATAAGCACCATAGGCCATCAGCGCGCAGGCACCCACCGCCAGGGTAAAAAAGGCGTGACCCATGGCATTGAGCACCACGCGCAGGGTGATTGCCTCGAGATCGGGCGTGAACAACCATGCCATCGCGGTGCCGAAACCGTCGGTGGTCACGGCGTAACCGACTAGCACCACCAACAGAATATAGAGTAGCGGCATCAACAGGTTGTTGAGTCGCTCCAGGCCGCCAGAAATACCCGCCGCAACCACCGACATGGTCAGCAATATGAACAACGTATGGTTGAACGTCATGCGCAGCGGATCGGCGAGGAAGGCATCGAAACTAGCGCCGATTTCATCCGGTGTGCGGCCGCTGAAGTTGCCGTTGACCGACTCGATCAGATACTCGATCGACCATCCCGAGACCACCGAATAGAACGACAGAATGAAAAACACCGTCATCGCGCCGAACAATCCCAGCCAGCGCCAATGCGGCGACACGCCCGCCTGACGCGCCAGATGCGCCAATGACTGCATCGGCCCGCGGCGACCGGCTCGACCCACGAGGATCTCGGCCATCATGATCGGCAGCCCCAGGATCAACACGAACACCACATACAGCAACAGGAATGCCGCCCCACCGTTTTCGCCCGTCATGTAAGGAAAACGCCAGATATTGCCCAGACCTACGGCCGCCCCGGTCACCGCGAGAATGAAGGCACGTCGCGACCCCCAGCGTTCCAGCGTTTCACTCATGGCGTTTTACCCTTCGTTATGACCCGGCGCCACACACGGCGCCGAAAGCGCCAAGCCTAGCAGGCGCGCGGTTGGCGGCCAATCGCGCCGACATTGAAAGCGGCCGCGTCCACCCCCACCTATGCTTCATTCACACGTTCATATCGAGGTGCCCATGTCACGCAACCCCTTGCTCGAATCGCATGTCCTGCCGCCGTTCGATGACATCCAGCCCGAGCATGTGGTGCCGGCCATCGAGCGGCTTCTAGCAGAGAATCGCCGTGACATCGAGGCCCTCGCCAATCAGTCGCAGGTCAGTTGGGGGAGCCTCGCAGCGCCCCTCGAGGCCCTCAACGACCGCCTCTCGCAGGCCTGGTCGCCGGTGTCGCACCTCAATTCCACCATGAACAACGACGCACTGCGTGAAGCCTATCAAGCTTGTCTCGCCATGCTTTCCGACTACAGCACGTGGCTGGGCCAACACCAAGGCCTCTTCGACGCTTTCGCGCGGCTGAAGGAAAGCAACGAGTACACCCGCCTCGAGGAGGGTCAGCAGCGATCCATCGACAATACCTTGCGCGATTTCCGCCTCGCCGGTGTCGATCTGACAGAGGACAAGAAGCGCCGCTACGGCGAGATTCAGGCACGCTTGTCGGAATTGGCCAACACCTTTTCCAACCATTTGCTCGACGCCACCCAGGCATGGCACAAGGACTTGCCCGACGACTCGCGCCTGGCCGGCCTGCCGGAAAGCGCACTGGCCACGCTCAAGGCCAACGCCGAAGCCAAGGACGTCGAGGGGTATCGCATCACGCTCGACTTCCCGAGCTTCTACCCGGTGCTTTCCTTCGCCGACGACCGCGCGCTACGCGAAGAAGTCTATACCGCCTTCGTGACCCGCGCCTCGGACAAGGGCCCACAGGCCGACCGCTTCGACAACGCGCCGATCATCGAAGAGAGCTTGCAGCTGCGCCGCGAACTGGCCGAGCTGCTCGGCTTCGACACCTACGCCGACTACTCGCTGGCCACCAAGATGGCCGATTCGCCCAAGCAGGTACTGGGCTTTCTCAATGACCTGGCCGAACGCGCACACCCCCAGGCCCAGCGCGAATTCAACGAACTCAAAGCCTTCGCCCACGAATCGCTGGGGCTCGAATCGCTCGCGCCCTGGGATATAGGCTACGCCAGCGAGAAGCTCCGCGAAGCGCGCTACGCCATCTCGCAAGAACAGCTACGCCCCTATTTTCCGGCCCCCAAGGTCATCGAGGGGCTGTTCCGGGTGACCGGCACGCTCTACGGCATTCGCTTCGCCGAGCGCGATGACGTGCCGCTTTATCATTCCGACGTACGCTATTTCGAGATCCTCGACGGTGATACGCCGATCGCTGGCTTCTATCTCGATCTTTATGCCCGCGAGGGCAAGCGTGGCGGGGCCTGGATGGACGAATGCCGTGTGCGCCGCACCCGTGAGGACGGTAGCCTGCAATTGCCGGTCGCCTACCTGACCTGCAACTTCACGCGGCCCGTGGACGGCAAGCCGGCGCTGCTCACCCATGACGAGGTACTGACGCTGTTCCACGAGTTCGGCCATGGCCTGCATCACATGCTGACGCGTCAAACCGTCGCCGATGTCTCTGGCATCAATGGCGTCGCCTGGGACGCGGTCGAGCTGCCCAGCCAGTTCATGGAGAACTTCTGCTGGGAGCGCGAAGGGCTGGACATGATCGCCGCGCATGTCGACACCGGCGAGAAGCTGCCCGACGCCCTGCTCGACAAGCTGCAAGCCGCGCGTAATTTCCAGTCGGCCATGGGCATGACGCGTCAACTCGAGTTGTCACTGTTTGACTTCCGCCTGCACCATGAACTCGAAGCGCCCGATGCGGGCGAAGTCCAGGCCCTGCTCGACGACGTTCGCGACAAGACCACCGTCACGCCGCGTGTCGACTTCAATCGCTTCCAAAACGGCTTCGGACATATCTTCGCCGGTGGCTACGCGGCGGGCTATTACAGCTACAAGTGGGCCGAGGTGCTCTCGGCGGATGCCTACAGCGCCTTCGAAGACGCCGGCATCTTCGATACCGCAACGGGCAAGCGTTTCCGCCAGGAAGTCCTCGAGCGCGGTGGCTCGCGCGACGCTGCTGCGCTGTTCAACGCCTTTCGCGGCCGTGCGCCCAGTATCGAAGCGCTGCTTCGTCACTCCGGCATCGAGAATGCCGATTCGGCCTGAGACCGCCTTTGCAATGGCGTTTTTGCAATCCTTTCCAACCGGGCCGCGTGCCCGATTGCCATCGCTGGAGGACTCCAAGATGACGGCCACGCCCAAGCGTTTCATCGCCGGCGCCATTTGCCCGCGCTGCGCGGCCATGGACCGCATCCGTGCCTGGGAGCAGAACGGCATCCGCTACCGGGAATGCGTGTCCTGCGATTACCTGGAGCAGCTAGCCATCGATGAGAATGGCTTCGCTGAAGACCTCACCACGCGCGTTAACAAGGCGCGCGACGAAGAGCAAAAAAACAGCGTGCAGCCGGTACGCATCCTCGATCCCAAGGATTCCAAGGGCTAGCCGAACGCCAGAGGCATGAAAACGAAGCGGCCCCGCCGATGGCGGGGCCGCTTCGTGCCAACCTACGACTTCACGACAGCAGGTTAGGCAGCCATAGCGAGATCGCCGGCACGTAGGTGATCAGCATCAAGAAGCCCAGCAGTAGGCACAACCACGGCAGGCAGGCCTTGATCACCCAGCCGATCGAGCGTCCGGTGATTCCCGCCGTGACAAACAGGTTGAGCCCGACTGGTGGCGTCAGCATGCCGATTTCCATGTTGACCACCATGATGATGCCCAAATGGATGGGGTCAATACCCAACTGGGTGGCGATCGGGAACAGAATCGGCGCCATGATCAGCAGGATCGCCGAGGGTTCCATGAAGTTGCCGGCGGCCAGCAAGAGCAGGTTCATGACGATCAAGAAGCCCCAGGCCGGCAGCCCCCAAGAGATGATCGTCTCGGCAATGGTGTGCGGAATCCGCTCGGTGGTCAGCACGTGGGCGAACAACATGGCGTTGGCGATGATGAACAGCAGCATCATCGACACCTTGGCCCCATCCAGCACCACCCCGCGTACCTCGCGGTTGGTAAAGGAGCCCACGATACCCAGCGGTATCTGCCACAGGCTGCGCGCCATGGCGGCGCCCAGGCTCTCGCCCGAACGCTGCCAGGGGGCGTCCTTGAGCGGCCCGACGTCGCGATAGCCGATCACCGCCACCAGCCAGGCGTAGACGGCGGCGATCGCCGCCGCCTCCGTGGGGCTGGCCACGCCGCCGTAGATCGAGCCCAGCACCAGGATGATCAGAAGCAGTCCGGCCAGCGCCTTGCCACCGCTGCGCAGCAGCGCCATCACGCCTGGAAACGGCTGTGCCGGCAGCTTCATGATCCGCGCCGAGATGTAGATCGCGACCATCAGGATGCCGCCCATCAACAACCCCGGGACCAGGCCGGCCATGAACATCTTGGCCGCCGAGACTTCGGTGGCCGCCGAATAGACCAGCATCACGATCGACGGCGGAATCAAGATGCCCAGCGTGCCGGCGTTGGCGATCGCCCCGGCGGCATAGGACTCGGGATAGCCCTGACGGACCATGCCGGCGATCACGATCGAGCCGATCGCCGCCACCGTGGCTGGCGACGAGCCGGAGACCGCAGCGAACAGCATGCAGGCCATCACCGACGCCATCGCCAGCCCGCCCTTGACGTGACCCACGCAGTCGGTGGCGAAGTTGATCAACCGCCGCGCCACCCCGCCGGTGGACAAGAAGGCGCTCGACAGGATGAAGAAGGGAATCGCCAGCAACGTGTAGTGGTGCGAAACCGCCTCGAACAACTTGATGGCAATCGAGCCCAGCGAGTCGCTGGAAAACAGCAGGATCGTCGTCACGCTGGAAAAGCCCAGCGCGAAGGCGATCGGCATGCCCAGGAAGATCGCTCCGAACAGCAGCAGAAACAGGAACCCGATGGTCATGAGCGGTTCTCCTTGTCCCGGGGCGTATCGTTGGTCTCTTTATGGCCCTCGAGCTCCTCGGCGAGACGCATGCTGTCCTTGCCCTCGTCGGAGAAGCCGAAACTGTCGGTCTCATCCTTTATCACCCGCCAGCCGAGCTCGACAAAACGCAACACCAGCAGGCCCATGCCGATCGGCAGAATCAGCGTGGCCTGCCACTTGGGAATCGGGATGTCCTGCAGCTCGATGCCGATCATCTGCATCAGCTTGAGATATTCGAAGCTGCCGATCAGTATCAGCGTGCAGTAGGTCAGGCAGACGGCCAGCGCGATCAGCGTGACGATACGCCGGCCGCCCCGAGGCAGCTTGTTGACCAGCACGTCGACGCCGATATGTGCACCATGCTTGATGCCCCATGACACGCCGAACAGCACGAACCAGCCCGACAGGTACAGTGAGCCCTCCTGTGCCCAGCTGATGCCTTCGGCGAGCACGAAGCGGTAGAACACCTCGACACATACCAGAAAGACCATGGCGACCAGCAGCGCCGAGAAGACCGCCTCTTCCAGTTTGTTGAGCCAACGTATGATCATACGTATCACCTTGTTTCTTACATGACGACGGCGAGCAATTATGGCCCGCCGTCATCAGGAGGTGGGAATGAAGTGAATCAGTCCTTCTGGTCGGTTACTTCCTCGATGGTCTTGCCGCCCAGATTGGAGGCCTTGGCCGCATCGATCACGTCCTGCCCGATCTCGTCAGAGAACTGCTTCCATACCGGCTTCATCGCCTCGACCCACTTCTGGCGCTGCTCGGGCGTCAGTTCGATGATCTCGGACTTGCCGGAAGCAATGATGGCTTCCTTGGCTTCCTGGTTTTCGCGCGCGGCGATCTTGTTACCGTAGGAGATCGCCTTATCAAGCGCTTTTTCCACCACCGGGCGCACATCATCGGGCAGACCGTTCCAGAAACGCGCGGACGAAACGACCATGTAGTCCAGCAGGCCGTGATTGGACTCGGTGATGTAGGGCTGTACTTCGTAGAACTTCTGCGAATAGATATTGGAGTAGGTGTTCTCCTGACCGTCGATCGCCTCGGTCTGCAACAACAGGAAGACCTCGGAGAATGGCTTCTTGAGAGGGGCGGCGTCGATTGCCTCGAACTGCGCCTCGAGCACGTCGGAGGTCATGATGCGGAACTTCTTGCCGGCGGCGTCGGCGGGCACACGCAGCGGCTCGGAGGCAGAGAGCTGCTTCATGCCGTTATGCAGATAGCCCAAGCCGATCAGCCCTTTGTCCTGCAGCGACGTGAGCAGTTTCTGGCCGGTCTGGCTCTGCTGGAAGCGCTCGACGGCGTTCATGTCCTCGAACAGGAACGGCAGATCGAAGACTTGCAGCTGCTTGGTATACTTCTGGAACTTTGACAATGCGGGGGCTGCCAGCTGGACATCACCCAGCAGCATGGCCTCGAGCACCTGATCGTCGCCATAAAGCTGCGAATTGGGATAGAGCTCGACATCGACCTGATCGCCGACGGAGCTTTTCTCGACCAGTTCCTTGAACTTCTCGGCCATCTGTCCTTTCGGTGTTTTCGGCGCCACCACATGCGAGAACTTGATAGTAATGGGGTCGGCGGCCAGGGCCGAACCAGCCATCATGATCCCGGCGGCGAGTGTAGTCAGCGAAGCAAGCTTGAGCGTGCGCATGTTGTTGGCTCCTTACGGATATTTATAGCGGTGAGATTCCGGGGACTGTCCGATTCTTTCTATTCAGTCCATTCGGCCGACAAGGGCCGCCTGCGACGGCACCTGCCATCCCAACCAGAAGCAAAATATGAACCAACATTACTATTTATCAAAAAAAACAGGAGCATACCCATAGGGATAGACAACGATTCGCCGCCACTCCCTGTTCAGGTGTGCGCATATCCACACAGACCAGTTGTTGTAATATGCGGATTTCCACACACCGCTTGAGTGCCACACCCGCAGCCGCAACATCGTCTATCTTCAGCGACCGAGCCGGCACCGCCAGGCGCGACGCCAAAAGCCCTGCCGCATGCGGCAGGGCTTTTTAACGAGAATTGAAGGCGAAGTCAGAGATGAGCCGAGCTAGTGATCAATCGAGATTGTCGAGCACTCGCAGCGCCGGCGTCGCCTGGTTGAGCGTATAAAAATGCAACCCCGGTGCACCGCCGTCGAGCAGACGCTGGCAAAGGTTCGACACCACCTCCTCGCCGAACGCTTGGATGCTTTCGCTATCGTCGCCGTAGGCTTCAAGCTGTTTGCGGATCCAGCGCGGAATGTCCGCCCCGCAGGCGTCAGAGAAACGCGCCAGCTTGGTGTAATTACTGATCGGCATGATCCCCGGCACGATCGGCGCCTCGACCCCCAGTGCACGAGCCCGATCAAGGAAATGGAAGTAGGCGTCGGCGCTGAAGAAATACTGCGTGATGGCGATATCGGCACCGGCCTGCATCTTGCGCACGAAATTCTGCAAGTCGTGCTCGTAACTCGGCGCCTGGGGATGCATCTCAGGATACGCCGCCACCGCGATCTGGAAATGATCGCCGGTTTCCTCGCGGATGAATTCGACCAGCTCGTTGGCGTAACGTAGCTCGCCCATGCCGCCCATTCCCGAGGGCAGGTCGCCACGCAGTGCGACCAGGTTGGTGATACCCGCCTCGCGAAAACCCGCCAACCGCTCGCGCAACTCGCCCTTGTCGCTACCGATGCAGGACAAGTGCGGGGCGGTATCGATGCCGCACTGACGTACCGACTGCACGGTCTCGAAGGTCCGTGCCTGTGTCGAGCCTCCGGCGCCGTAGGTCACCGAGAAGAAACGCGGACGCCGCTCGGCTAGCATGTCACGCACGCCTTTCAGCTTATCCCGCCCGGCATCCGTGTTAGGCGGAAAGAATTCAAAGCTGATGCCCAGCGGATGTTCGCGAGTACTCATCGATGCAACCCTCTTCATGACATGGCGCGACCGACATTGGGTCACGTTGGTATTCGATGCCGCGCATTCTGCCGATCCTCGTCCACGCTGACCAATGAAAGTTTCGCGGCTCGTCATTAATCCGGATCATAGCGCCCGGCGCCTCAGGGATGCGTGGTGGATGTCACCTGGCAATCGCCTCCTGTCAGGCAAGCCTCGCCTTCGACCTGCAACGTTGCATGACTGATCCCAAAGCGTTCATGCAGGCACGCATAGGCGGCCTTGAGCATCGTCTGGTGCGACATGTCATCGCGCACCACCAGATGCAGGCTCAGCAACGGGTCCTGTGGCGTGAGTCCCCACACATGCAGGTCATGCACACTGACCACACCCTCGATGTCTTCCAGCGCCGTGCGAATCTTGTCGACATCGACGCCTTCCGGCGTGCCTTCGAGCAGGGTATGGGCCGAGCGACGCAGAATTTTCCAGGCCGCGCGCAGGATCAAGGCCGCCGCCAGCACGGACAACAAGGGATCGATGGGCATCCACCCCGTCAGCATGATCACCAGCGAGGCCACAATCGCCGCCACCGATCCCAGCAGGTCACCCATCACGTGTAACAGCGCCCCACGCAGGTTGAGATTCTCCTGGTCGCCACCGTGCAGAACCTTGAATACCACCAGATTCACCAGCAAGCCGAGGATCGCGATGGCCATCATCGGCCCGGCCAGTACGTCCACCGGCTGCGTGAAGCGTTCGATAGCAGCGATGAAGATCCATACCGCGATGCCCAGGAGCATCAGCCCGTTGATGAAAGCTGCCAATACCTGGAAGCGCTGGTAACCAAAGGTACGCCGCTTGTCCGGCGACTTGTCGCCCATGTAGAAGGCAAACAGCGCTAACCCCAGCGCAAAGCTATCACTGAACATGTGCCCGGCATCAGCCAGCAGCGCCAGCGACCCCGACACCCAGCCGCCGATCGCCTCTGCCAGCATGAAGCCGGCGGTCAGGTACATGGCGAACTTGACGCGCTTCGCACTATCGGCGGTGACCGTAGGTGCGTGGTCGTGGTCGTGGTCGTGGTCGTGGTCGTGGTCGTGGTCGTGGTCGTGGTGATGATCATGCGCCGCATGATCGTGACCGGAAGTCGAATGTCCCATGCCGTCGTGCCTCTGGATGGCTTTTCTCCAGTGTAATGTCTGGAGTGGACTTCAGGGTCAATACGTCGACTTATTGCCGCGTAGCGGCACGCGTAACCAGCCACTGCCGATGAGCATGCCCAGCGTGATCAACCCCGCCGCCACCACTAGCCAAGCCGTGGCCGTGGCGTATCCGGTCGCGATCAGCACCAAGGTGGACAGCAGCGGCGTGAAGTAGGCCAGCAGCCCCAGCAAGCGCAGGTCGCCATGCTTCACGCCTATGTCCCAGGTAAAGAAGGCGCTGCCCACAGGACCGAGTCCCAGGCCGATCACACCCAGCCAACCGATGCCCTGCGGCCAGCGCGAGGGCTCGAACAGCCAGTGACACAGCGCCGCCAGTACCGCCGTCACCAGGCAAAAGCCCCCCACGGCCGCCGTGGGCACCGCGCGATTGGCCCGCGAGAGCACCGAATAACCGCTCCACAGGAAGGCACAGGCGAACGCCGCGATATAACCCACGGCACTGCCCGAGGCACTGACATCGCCCCCCACCAGCAAGGCCGCGCCCACGAAGCCCAGCAAGGCACCCGCGACATGGCGCACGCGCAGCCGCTCGCCGGGCAAAAGCGCCACGAACAGCACGATCAACAACGGCCACAGATAGCTGATCAAACCAGCGTTGGCCGGGGGCGCATTCTGCTGGGCGACGAAGTACAGAGCGTGATAGCCGAACAGGCCACCGACACCCAACGCCCAGACACGCGGTGGCTGACGCAACGGCGCCCACAGCGACTCACCACGCACGCGCAACCAGACCATGAAGCACACGAACGCCAGACCGAATGCCAGTGCAGTGAGCAAAAAAGGAGGCACGGGGCCCGCCAATTGCGTCAACGCCGCCAACAAGGCCCAGTTGAGCACGGTAGTGGCGCCGATCAGCGTGGCTCGGCGAGACGTAGACGACTCGAGCGGCATGATGAACTCCCCTGTGACATGAACGCGAGCGTCCAGGCTGCCACGCCGAGGCGCCACAAACTTGTCGAATCCTGACCCAGGACTAACGCAAGGAATGGCACTGGCACTGCAAGCGCATCAGAGGTAGGTCGACGTGAGGGTTTTTTGCCATGGATGGCAAAAGTAGTGCCCATGGACGGGTTTACAGCGCCCTCACGAAGGCCTGCTGCTGGAAAAGCCGCCTTGAATCCTGACCCGGGGCTGCCCAATAAGGCGCATAACGGGCATTATGGGTGCTCATCATCAGGAAGCGTGCATGTCCCAAGTCGATCTTTCTCAACCGCTGTGGATGCTGCTGATCTTCGTGGCGCTGGGCTGGCTCTGTGCGCGGCGCCTCGCCGTCGACCCGCGCCCCATCGCCACGCTGCTGATCTATCTCATCGCCCCGCTGACGTTCTTTCGTGGGCTCTATCTGGGCGAGCCATCGCTTGACCTGCTGGGCCTGACGGCGGGCATGTTCGCGCTGGCAAGCTTGCTGTGCCTGGCGACCCACGCCGTGGTGCGACGTCACTTCGCCCCGCAGGAAGCCGCACTGCTGGCGTTCTCCGCCGGTACCGGCAACACCGGCTATTTCGGGTTGCCCCTGGCCATGGCGCTGCTCCCGCCGGAGGGCGTCGCCGCCTACTTATTCTGCCTGCTGGGCGTCACCCTCTTCGAATTTAGCGTGGGTTTCTACATCAGCGCCCGAGGGCAATTCTCGATCCGCGACAGCCTTGGCAAGATCGTCCGCCTGCCGTTGCTCTACGCCTTTCTGGCGGCACTGGTCGCCTCTCATCTGCCCTGGCCGGTGCCCGGCGCCGTGATCGAAGGGCTCGACTACTTCCGCGCCAGCTATACCGTGCTCGGCATGATGATCATTGGCATGACGTTGGGCGGCGTCTCGCTGCGTGAATTCGACGTGCGCTTTCTGGGGGCCAGCATCGCCGCGCGCTACGTGATGTGGCCCCTGGTGATGCTGGGCCTGGTGCTCGCTTTGCAAGCGACACTGAGCATCTCGGCGACGCTGGCCGGCGCGCTGCTATTGCTGGGCGTAGTGCCCATGGCAGCCAATGTCGTGGTCATTGCCATGGAGCTGAACATCCGCCCCGCCAAGGGCGCCATCGCCGTGCTGCTGACGACCGTGGCGGCGCCGCTGATCATTCCGCCCTATCTCGACGTGCTGTGGCGAATCGCCGGACTCGACTAATCGGCCGCTTTGCGGTGTTGCCGCCACTGGCGCGGTGACAGCGCATGGCGGGCGCGAAAGGCGCGCGAAAAATGCGCACTGTCGTGAAACCCGCACGCCTGGGCGATCTCGGTGAGAGGACGGCAGGTATCCTGCATCAGCGTGCAGGCGCGTTGCAGGCGGCGCTCGATCAACCAGGCATGCGGCGAGGCGCCGGTGAGGGCGCGAAAGCGCCGTGCGAAAGCCGCCTCCGCCATATGACAACGCGCCGCCCAGTCACGCACACGCCAGGGCGCCGCCAGATCCGCTTCGACCTCCGGCAGCAAATGCAACAAACGCAAGCGCGGCTCGGCCTGCGTCCTGCGCCCCTGATCGAGCAGTGAATGCAGTCGCCGCGCCAGCACCTCGGGACGCGCATCGGCGAGAGCGAGGATGTCCGCGTGCGTCGTCGACGGCAAGCGGCGCGACGTGATATCGCCGAGCCCCGCCGCCTCGCACCAGGCGACGGGCAGGTCGAGCACCAGGGTACGATTGTGGTCCGGCGCCAGATAGTGGTGCTCGCTGCCACTGGCGATGGTGACGAGCCGCCCCGAGTCCACGTGCGCGCCACGTCCATCGGCTTCCAACTCGACGACTCCTTCGAGCCCGATCAGCCACTGGTGAAAACCATGGCGATCGGTCAGCACCCGGTCCGGGTAGCGGCGCGTCTCGGCGGTGGGCAGCAAGCATTCACTCGACATGGCGAGCCCTCATCTCAATCGGCCAGGGCCCAGCCGGTCACGCCGTAGACACCGGCACCGACCAGCGTGGCCAATCCCACGTTAGGCGTCACACGCTGCATCAGCAACACCGCCGCGGCACCCAGCACCAAGCGCACCCCGCCACGCCAGTGCGGCGCCTGCCACCATAGATCGCTCATCGAGAGGACGATCAAGGCCGCGATGGCGGCCAGCCCCAGCGCCCCGAGAAACCGGCTCAGCCAGCCCTCGCCACGCGCCAGGCGCGTTCCGGAAAGCAGCGGCAGATAGCGTATCAGAAACGTGCCCAGCCCTGCCGCGATCACGATGCCCCACCATGTCATGGCGTCGCCTCCGGAGAGCCTTGGGCGCGTGGCCGACGACTGCCCACCAGGGCACCCGCCAGCATGCCGACCAGCATGGCCACATGCCCCGGCCACCACACCATTCCCACTAGCGTGACGCCGGCCGCGGCTGCCACCACCGGCCATCGCGCACGCCGCCATGCCTGCGCCAGCAAGGCCAGGAACAGCGCCGGGAGCACGAAGTCGAGGGCCTGCGCCACATAACCACCGTCGTTGGCCCAACCCGCGCCCAAACCCGCTCCCAGCGCCGTGCCACCGACCCAGGCCAGATAGGCCCCCGACGCCAACCCCACGCACCAGGCCGGCTCGAGCGGCCGCGACGCGCCCTTGGCCATCGCCGTGGCGAAGACCTCATCGGTCAGCCCGAACGCCAGCCAGGGGGCCAGTCGACGCGGTAATACCATGAGACGCGTCGCCAGGGCCGGACCATAGAACAGGTGGCGCAGATTCATCATCAACACCGCCGACAATACCGTGAGCTCACCACTGCCCGCGGCCATCATCGCCACCATCACGAACTGGCTGGCGCCGGCGAAGACCAGCAACGAAATGCCCACGGCCTGCCAGGGCGTCAACCCGGACTGCACGGCGATGACCCCGAACGAGAACGCGATCGGCGCATAGCCGGCCACCAGCGACAGGCTCTCGCGCAGGCCTCGGCCGGCCGCACGCCAGGGTGACGAGAGTGCCGGTTCGAGCGTCATTGAGCCACCTCGTCATGCGGATACACGATGCTGACCATGAGCTGCGTGGTGCCCAGCAATGCTTCATAGCGGTGCCCGACATCCGCCGCAAACGCATGCCACTCGCCCGGCCGGCACACGGTCAGCGCATAGTCTTCTCCTACGCGCAACGTCCCTTCGACCACCATGACGTGCTCCCTCACTCCTCGCGGATGCGCCCGCGAGATTTTCACCTCCCCCGGCGCCAGACGCATGAGATAGACCTCCACCTGAGGCGATGCTTGCCCCCGCGCCATCAGTTGCACACCTCCACCACCGGGCTCGCAGACGGTCATGCCATCTTCGTCCTCGGCGAGGAGCGTGCTGAAGGCCACACCCAGCGCGTTGGCGAGCGTCCACAGCGTTTCGATGGTGGGATTGCCCTTGCCGGCCTCGAGCTGCGAGAGCGTCGATTTACTGATCGCCGCCCGCTCGGCCAGGGCGCTCAACGAATATCCCCGCGCCTCGCGAAGACGGCGCAGGTTGGCGACGATGAGTGGACTCGGTGATGACATGCCGTGTCTACCAAAAAGAACGTTTTCGTTCTTTTTAACGAACATCGAACCCAAAAACAAGGGCGCCGATGGGCGCCCCTGATTATCGACATGCGTTATCGGCTTTCGCCATGCCCCGCTTGTCACGCCATCGCGGGTTTCGTCTGCTTCGACAGCAGGAACAAGCCGACCGCAATCGCCGCCCCTACGATATCGCTGATCAAGCCGGGATAGATCAGTGTCAGCGCCCCGGCGGCGGCCAGCAGACGCCAGAACGGATTGAGCGGCCGGCGCAGATAGCCCTCCACCGCCACGGCCAGCAGCAATACGCCGACCACACCGGTGACGACCACCCACAGGATGTTGCCCAGCGTGGCATCGATCATCAGCATGCTATGCGCGAACACGAACATGTACGGCACCACGAACCCGGCGATGGCCAGTTTCATGGCCTGAAAACCCGTAGCATTGGGCGAACCACCGCTGATGCCAGCGCCTGCATAGGCCGCCAGGGCCACCGGCGGTGTCAGGTTGGCGAATAGTCCGAAATAGAACACGAACATGTGCGCTACGAAGATCGCTGTCTCGTTGCTACCTGCCAGTTCGCGGAACAACGGCAAGTTAAGCAGGATCGGCGCCGCCATGGTGCTGGTAATGATATAGGTCGGGATACTCGGCAAGCCCATCCCCAGCACGATGGACGCGATCATGGTCAGGAACAGCGTGACCAGCAACTGAATCATGGGGATCGGAATCTGCTGCCCCAAAGCGACTACGGCATCGGCAGCTTCCAAGGCGATACCCGTAAGCGTGGCGACCCCTACGATAATTCCTACCGCACCACAGGCGATTGCCACAGGGATCGCGTTGCGCACACCATCGTGCATCGCATCGCGACACTCGGCGATATCCATTTTCTCCGCCACCAGGCCAAGCTTGGCGCGTAGTGCGTTGATTACCACCGGCACCGCAATGACCAGGAACAGCGACCAGCGACTCAACGGCATATTGGGCTGCGCGTAGTCGGCAAATAGTGCCCGCAATTGCGGCTCGAAGATCAACAGCGCCAGGATCGCACTCAAGCCTACGGTGACCCGGCGTGTGCCGCAGATAAGCACGGTGGCGGCGATCGACCAGAAGGCGGCGAAGAACGGTGCGCGGCCATCGAACAGCAACCACAGCAGCACCACCATCGGCACCAGCAGATGGCCGCGCTTGAGCATCACCGCCTTGAGCGGCGTCAGTTCGGAGCGCGGGATTCCCTCGAGACCATTACGCAGGGCACGCAGGTGCACCTGGAACAACACGCCCAGATAGAACAACAAGGCGGGAATGATCCCGGCCAGGACCACCTGGGTGTAGGGCACCGATAGCACTTCCGCCATGATGAAGGCGGCCGCCCCCATGATCGGCGGCAATATCTGCCCACCGACGCTCGCCGAGGCCTCGACGGCCCCCGCGAAATTTGGTTTGTAGCCAGTACGCTTCATCAACGGAATGGTGAAGGCCCCCGTGGTCACCACATTGGCGATCGCCGAACCGTTGATCGAGCCCAGAAAGCCACTCGCAAGCACCGCCACCTTGGCCGGCCCGCCACGCGTATGCCCCGCCACGGCAAGCGCCAGATCATTGAAAAGCTGCCCCAACCCCGATTTCCCCAGGAAGGCGCCAAACAGGATGAACAAGATGATATAGCTGGCCGAGACCCCGATGGCGGTACCCAGCAGGCCCTCGGTGATGAACACCAGATGCGACATCACCTGACGGCCTGTGGCCAGGATGATCGACTCGTTCAACTGCGGATAGAACGACAGTTTGGCGTAGAAGCCGTAGACCAGAAAAATCGTCGCCAGCAGCGTCAGCCCCCACCCGGTCGCACGCCGGGTGGCATCGAGCACCAGCAGAACCGCCAGGAATCCGACCAGCATATCGACATCATTGATGCGTCCCGCCGAAGCAATGACGCGATCGGACACCACCAGCATATAGATGCCGACACCAAACGCCAGTACCGCCAGCACGGCATCCCCCCACGGCACCCTGTTGCGCGCCCCCTTGCGGGTCAACGGATAGAGAATGAACGTCAGCCCCAGCAGGGTATACAAGTGAATACTGCGTTGTGCCACGTCGACCAGCGGCCCGGAAAACGACGTATATAGGTGAAACACTGCCAGCAGTACCGCCAGGACGGTAACGAACTTGATCACCCCCCCGGGCAACGCATCGCGTACCAAGCTTTCACGGTCAAACTTTTCCAGCGCTTCCTTGACCGCTTTGTCATCGTTATCGACCGGCGGTACTTGTTTTTCTTCGGACATGAGAACCTCATTCCCATCCTGCGGGAGATTACGGCAACCAGGGACGTATCAAGGCAGGCAATGCCTGCCAAAGAGGCGCCCTGAGAATGCTGAACGTCAGTATCGGTGGGGGCTCGGCACGCGACAACACGAAAGTGTGTCCGGCATAACGCATACGATAGCGTTCGGCGATGGCGGCCTGCACGGCAAGAGGATCGACGATTCGGTCGATCCCCGTCATAACCACCCACCCATCCTCGAGGTGAGTTTCAGTGCCCGCCGAGGCCGGCACGCCGGCACCGAAGGTCTTGAAGCGGGTACCGGTGATCTCGATGGCCCCACGCTCGGTCACCTCGAACCACTCTTCCCAGTCTTCCTTTTCGACCGAATGCGTCCAGCGCAGCGTGAACCGCGTGCCTTCCCACCCTGGAAAGGCGTAGCGCCACTCGGCACCGTCACGTACCACGAGCCAGGGCAACGGATAAACAAGCGTGGCGACCATCACGGTCGCCACGGCGAGTGTTATCCAGCCTGTCTTACGGCTCATGCGTATGGCCATTCATTCCTCACGAGACAACCACACGCTGAACCGCAATGGATCAATTTCCTGAGTCGGCGCTGTCCGCATTCTTGGCATCCGACGCACCGCCTTCGGAGAGGGTGTCATAAAACGCCTGTGCCCCGGGATGTACCGGCGCCACCAGGTTCTGGTTCATGGTGTCGGGTTCGAACTGCTTGAGCGCGCCCACCGAGACACTCTCGGAATTGAGATAGTCGTAGAAGCGCTGAGTCAGTTCCTTGGCGACGTCATCACGCATATCGCTGCTCACGATCAGCATGTTGCGTATCGCCACGGTATCGACTTCTTCATTGAGGCCATAACGCTCGGGCGCACCCGCAGGCAATGTATAAGGTTCATAATACGGATAAGCCTCAAGCAGCTTGTCCGCCACGTCACCGGTCACCGGCACGAAGTTGATGTCGGTACTCTGCATCAGGCCGGTGATGCTCGAGTTGGGCACGCCGGACGTGAAGAAGGCCGCATCGATGTTGCCGTTGCTCATGCCGGTCACGCTATCGGCATACCCGGTATGACTGACCTGCGCCAGGTCGTCATAGGTCAGACCGGCGGATTCGAGCACTTTCTTCGCACTCTGTTCAACGCCGGACCCGACCTTGCCGACACCGACACGCTTGCCTTCGAGATCGGCAATGCTCTCGATGCCGCTGTCCTCGGTGGCCACGATCTGCACGACGTTAGGATACAATCCCGCGAGCGCCTCGATATCAGCTGGCCTGCCCTCGAATTGGTTTTCGCCATTGATAGCATCGTAGGCAACATCGCTCATTACGATGGCGATCTGGTTGAGACCATCGGTAATGTTATTGATGTTCTGCACGGAAGCACCAGTCGACACCACCTGGATGTCATCGACGAGCTCGCTGGCCTCAAAGACGCCCTTCAGGGCACCGCCGATAGGATAGTAGGTGCCACCCGTACCGCCTGTTCCAAAGATCAGGCTGACCGGCTCGACACTCGCCGTTTGCGCCTCCTGGTCACCTCCGCCGCTGGTACTGCTGGTGTCGCTAGTGTCGTTGGCACTGCTGGTGTCGCTAGTGTCGCTGGCACTGCTGGTGTCGCCGGTGTTATCGGAGGAAGCCTGCTCCTGCGAGCTCGTCCCGCCGTTTTGTGTCGTGTTGTCGGTTTCAGCGTCACTGCCGTCATCGCCACAACCGGCCAACAAAGCACCGGAAAGACCCAGCACGGCCGCCAGCATCAAAGTACGAGTCGCCATAGCGCAATCATCCCTTGGTTGTCCACGAACCCGTGGTCATTAAATTCAACTTCATAGCTTACGAGTCGCAACGCGTAGATACCATGTCGACACCCCGACTTACGACTAAAGTAGCAAGTTGCATCGCACTCTTCCAGCTTGACACGCCCCAACGCCAAGCCCCCGGTAGGCCGGGGGTCTTGCAGACTGCGAACGCTTATCGGGCCGTCAGAGGCTAGCGGCTTGCCGCAGAGCGTCGGCACGATCGATCCTTTCCCAAGGAAACGCCGTGAATGTCTCGACGTGTTGCTCGCCGCTGACATCGGTCCAAGTATAGCTGTGCTCGAACGGCTCGCGGCCGAAGTGCCCATAGGCCGCCGTCAGTTGATACATGGGATGCAGCAGATTGAGCATGCTGGTAATCGCATTCGGGCGCAGGTCGAAGTGCTCACGGACCAGCTCGACGATCTTGGCATCGCTGATCTTGCCGGTACCGAAAGTATCCACCGAGACGGACGTCGGCTCGGCCACGCCGATGGCGTAGGAAATCTGAATCTCGCAGCGCTCGGCGAGCCCGGCAGCGACGATGTTCTTGGCCACGTAACGACCGGCATAGGCAGCGCTGCGGTCGACCTTGGAGGGGTCCTTGCCCGAGAACGCGCCGCCACCATGGCGCGCCATGCCGCCGTAGGTATCGACGATGATCTTGCGGCCGGTCAGCCCGCAGTCGCCCACCGGCCCGCCGATGACGAAGTTGCCGGTCGGGTTGATGTGATACTTGGTGGTCTCGGTCAGCCATTCGGCGGGGATCACTTCCTCGATGATCTCGCGCTTGACCATCTCGCGCAGCTCGTCCTGATCGATGCCCGGATCGTGCTGGGTGGAGAGCACCACAGCGTCGACGGCACAGGGCTTGCCCTGCGCGTCGTAGCGAAAGGTCAACTGGCTCTTGGCATCCGGACGCAGCCACGGCAGCAAGCCATGCTTGCGCAGCTCGGCCTGGCGCTCCACCAGACGATGTGAATAGTGAATCGGCGCCGGCATGTAGGAGTCGGTCTCATCGGTGGCATAGCCGAACATCAGCCCCTGGTCGCCCGCGCCCTGATCCTCGGGCTTGGAGCGATCGACGCCCTGGGCGATATCCACGCTCTGCTTACCGATCAGGTTGAGCACGCCACAAGTATTACCATCGAAGCCAACCTCCGAGGAGGTATAACCGATGTCGTTGATGACGTTACGCACCAAGTCTTCCAGATCCACCCAGGCGGACGTAGTGATCTCGCCGGCAACGATGGCGACACCGGTCTTGACCATGGTTTCACAGGCCACGCGCGCCTGCTTGTCACGGGCGATGATGGCATCCAGCACCGCGTCAGAAATCTGATCGGCGATCTTGTCCGGGTGCCCCTCGGAGACAGACTCGGAAGTAAACAGGGAGTATTCGCTCATGGCGTCCTCGACTCTCTCTATCACATGCTGGCGAGCCGAAACACGACCGCCATCGTTAAGGAGATGAAATTACGCCGTCAGCCGATGGCGATGTCGGCACGACGCACGACAGGTCCGGCGCGAGACGAGGCCGGCTCGGGGGTGCAAAGTTTACACGCTGGATGACTAGCTGCCTAGCGATTGGCCCTCGGCGGCATTTGATGCCACGCGGCTTCTCGGCGACAATAACGCACCGCTTTACCCGATGCCCGCAGGCGAGGAGCTAGCCAATGCCGTCCCGTTTCGAAATGGCCAATGCCATTCGTGCCCTATCCATGGATTCCGTCCAGAAGGCCAATTCCGGCCACCCTGGCGCCCCCATGGGCATGGCCGACATCGCGCAAGTGCTGTGGAATGACTACCTCACGCACAACCCGGCCAATCCACATTGGGCCAACCGCGACCGTTTCGTGCTTTCCAACGGGCACGGTTCGATGCTGCTCTACTCGCTTCTGCATCTGACGGGCTACGGCATTTCGCTGGAGGACTTGCAGAACTTCCGCCAACTGCACTCGAAAACCGCCGGGCATCCGGAACTTGGCTACGCACCGGGCATCGAGACCACCACCGGGCCGCTGGGCCAGGGGCTAGCCAATGCCGTGGGCATGGCCATCGCCGAGCGTACCCTCGCCGCGCAATACAATCGCCCCGGCCATGCGGTCGTCGACCACTATACCTATGTCTTCGTCGGCGATGGCTGCCTGATGGAAGGCATCTCGCACGAAGTCTCCTCGCTGGCCGGCACCCAGGGGTTGGGCAAGCTGATCGCCTTCTACGATGCCAATGGCATCTCCATCGACGGTGAAGTCGAAGGCTGGTTCACCGACGATACCGCCAAGCGTTTCGAAGCCTATGGCTGGCACGTGGTGCCCAACGTCGACGGTCACGACCCCGAGGCGGTCAAGGCGGCCATCGAGCTGGCCCGCACCAACGACGACAAGCCCAGCATGATCATCTGCAAGACGATCATCGGCTTCGGCGCGCCCAACAAGCAAGGCAAGGAAGAAAGTCACGGCGCGGCGTTGGGCGAGGACGAAGTCGCCGCCGCCCGCGAGCAGCTCGGCTGGCCACATCCGCCGTTCCATGTACCGGAAGATATCTATCAATCCTGGGACGCCACCCAGCGCGGCAGCGAGGCCGAAGCCGACTGGGACGCGCGTTTCGCGCGCTATCAGGCGGCCTATCCGGAAGAGGCCCGCGAACTCGAACGCCGCCTCAAGGGCGAACTTCCGACCGCGCTGACCAGCGAAAAGCTAATCGAAGACGCCCAGGAAAAAGGCGAAAGCCTCGCCTCGCGCAAGGCATCGCTGGCGTGTCTCAACGAACTCGGCCCGCAACTGCCCGAACTACTGGGCGGCAGCGCCGATTTGGCGCCGTCCAACCTGACCTTTTGGAAGGGCGCCAAGGCCATCACGCAGTCCGAAGCCAGCGGCAACTACTTGCATTACGGCGTACGCGAGTTCGGCATGGCCGCGATCATGAACGGTATCGCGCTGCACGGCGGCTTCGTGCCCTATGGCGCTACCTTCTTGATTTTCATGGAATACATGCGCAACGCCGTGCGCATGGCAGCGCTGATGGGCCAGCGGGTCATCCACGTCTTCACTCACGACTCCATCGGCCTGGGCGAAGACGGCCCGACGCACCAGCCGATCGAGCAGCTTACCACGCTACGCTCGACGCCCGACCTCTCCACCTGGCGCCCCTGCGACGCCGTGGAAACCGCCGTGGCCTGGGACGCGGCGCTCAAGCGTCAGGCCGGCCCCTCGGCACTGGTCCTATCACGCCAAGGCTTGCCCCATCAGGCCCGCGACAAGCAGCAGCTAGCCAATATCGAGCGCGGTGGGTACGTCCTCAAGGAGTGTGACGGGACACCGGAACTGCTCCTCATTGCCACCGGCTCCGAGGTCGGCCTGGCAATGGATGCCGCCGGTGAGCTGGAAAGCGCCGGCAAGCGCGTGCGTGTGGTCTCCATGCCCTCTACCGACACCTTCGACGCTCAGGATGCCGACTATCGCGAATCGGTCCTGCCGCGTGGCGTCACTGCCCGCCTGGCCATCGAAGCCGGCCACCGCGACTTCTGGTTCAAGTACGTAGGCCTCGACGGCGGCATCGTCGGCATGACCACCTACGGCGAATCCGCCCCCGCCGGCGATCTGTTCAAGCACTTCGGCTTCACCGTCGACAACGTCGTCGCCGAAGCCAAGGCGTTGCTGGCATAAGCGCTGCTGCCCGGCCGACGTCCGGGCAGTGACTCGGCGCCGTAAATGACAATGCCCGGCAAGCATCGCTTGCCGGGCATTGTCATGTGGGCCGCATGCCTGCGAGCGCCTCGATCCAGATCAGTCGTCGAGATGCTGGTCATGCAGGACTCGATCGGCATGGCCCAGGCGGCTGGCCGCCGTATTGTGCTGATGCCAGTAGGGATAGAGCAGCGCCGGGCGACTAACTTTCTCGATGGCGGCGATCTCGTCGGGCTTGAGCGTGAGCTCGGCGCTCGCCAGGTTGTCCTCGAGCTGCTCGTCCTTGCGTGCCCCGATTACCGCCGTGGACACGCCGGGTCGCGTCAGCGTCCAGGCCAATGCCACCTGAGCGGCTGAAACGCCATGGCCGTCGGCAATCTCGACCAGCGTGTCGATCAAGTCGAATAGCTTGTCCTCGTCATGGATCGGTGGCTCCGTCCAGCCCTGGCTGAAGCGCGTGCCGTCGGGGCTACGCTGATCGCGCCGATACTTGCCGGAGAGCAGGCCGCCGGCGAGCGGGCTCCAGACCATGGTGCCGATCCCCTGATCGACGGCCGCCGGCATCAGCTCGTACTCGGCGTCGCGGGCTTGGGGCGTATAATGGATCTGCTGGCAGATCGGCTTGATGAAGTCGTGCCGTTCGCAGACCTGGAACGCCTTCATGACGTGCCAGGCGGACCAGTTGGACACGCCGTAATAGCGAATCTTGCCGTCACGCACCAGTTGATCCATGGTCGCCAGCGTCTCCTCCAGCGGCGTCAGGCCATCCCACTGGTGCATCAGATACAGATCGAGCCAATCGGTCTGCAGACGCTGCAGGCTGGCCTCGCATTGGCGCAGAATATGATGACGCGACAGGCCCTCGTCGTTGGGACCGTCGCCCATCGGGAAGCGCACCTTGCTGGCGATCAGCACGTCGTTGCGCTTGGCCTTGAGCGCCTCGCCGAGGATCTCTTCCGAGCGCCCCTCGGAGTACATGTTGGCGGTGTCGAAGAAGTTGACGCCACGCTCGATGGCCATGTCGATCTGGCGCTGGGCGTCGCCCAGGCCGGTGTCGCCGACACTGGCCATCTTGCCGACGCCGCCGAAGGTCATGGTGCCAAGCGTCAGTGAAGAAACGCGCAGGCCGGAATGGCCGAGATGACGATATTCCATATTGCTCTCCTTTGCCTGTCGGCAGCATGCGTGCCGCCGCCTCGGAACGCTATCAAGGGTGGTTGCCAAGAGCGGTTTTGACAAGATAGCGAGGAAACAATATGTAGGCGAATACTCATCCCCGCTGGGTATAGCGGGGATGAGTATCGAGGATGCTTATCGATCAGCGCGCTGATGGGGTGACCGGGACGTACTGAGACCGATTCAGAATGCCCAGTCTTCGTCCTCGGTGCGTTCCGAACGCCCGATGACGTAGGAAGAGCCGGAGCCGGAGAAGAAGTCGTGGTTCTCCTCAGCCCCCGGTGATAGTGCCGCCAGGATCGCCGGATTGACCGACTCGGCCGCCCCGGGGAACAGCGACTCGTAGCCTAGGTTCATCAACGCCTTGTTGGCGTTGTAATGCAAGAACGCCTTGACCTCTTCGGTGAGCCCCACGTCGTCGTAGAGCGATTCCGTGTACTGCACCTCGTTGTCGTAAAGCTCGAGCAGCAGATCGAAGGTGGCATCCTTGATCTCTTGCTGACGCTCGGCGCTCTCTTTGGCCAGCGCCTGCTGGAACTTGTAGCCGATGTAATAGCCGTGGACCGCTTCGTCGCGAATGATCAGACGAATCAGATCGGCGGTGTTGGTCAGCTTGCCGCGACTGGCCCAGTACATCGGCAGGTAGAAACCGGAGTAGAACAAAAACGACTCGAGGAAGACGCTGGCGACCTTGCGCATCAGTGGATCGTCCATGCGATAGCGGTTGAGAATCAGCTCGGCCTTGTTCTGCAGGTGCGTATTTTCCTCGCTCCAGCGATAGGCGTCGTCGACATCGCGCGTCGCGCACAGCGTCGAGAAGATCGAGCTGTAGGAGCGCGCGTGCACCGACTCCATGAAGCTGATGTTGGTGAACACTGCTTCCTCATGGGGCGTCACGGCATCTTCGATGAGCGTCGGCGCGCCGATGGTGCCCTGAATGGTGTCGAGCAGCGTAAGCCCCGTGAAGACACGAATGGTCAGCGTCTGCTCCTGCTCGGTCAACGTGTTCCACGCGCTCACGTCGTTGGACAGCGGCACCTTCTCGGGCAGCCAGAAGTTGGCGGTGAGTCGATTCCAGACCTCGAGGTCCTTGTCGTCCTGGAGACGGTTCCAGTTGATGGCATCGACGCGCGTCAGGTGACGCGGTGTCGCGGTAGCGGTCATGGCGGTTCTCTCAATTCCGGTGGTGCGCGGGCGCGGTCACCCGTGCACCGGTAATCTCGATGGAGTGGTCGCGTGTGCTGCGACAGCTTACAGGGTGCAGGACACGCAGCCCTCGACTTCCGTGCCTTCCAGCGCGGCCTGGCGCAGACGCACGTAGTACAGCGTCTTGATGCCCCGGCGCCAGGCGTAGATCTGCGCCCGGTTGATATCGCGCGTGGTCGCGGTATCGCGGAAGAACAGCGTCAGGGACAGGCCCTGGTCGACGTGTTGCGTAGCCTCGGCGTAAGTGTCGATGATCGCCTCGGGGCCGATCTCATAGGCGTCCTGGTAGTATTCCTGGTTGTCGTCGTTGAGATACGGCGCCGGGTAATAGACGCGCCCCAGCTTGCCTTCCTTACGGATCTCGATCTTCGACACCACCGGGTGAATGCTCGACGTCGAATGGTTGATATAGGAAATCGAACCGGTCGGCGGCACCGCCTGGAGGTTGCGGTTGAAGAGCCCATGCGCCATGACCGACGCCTTGAGCGCGCGCCAATCATCCTGGGTCGGCACATGGATGCCGGCCTTGTCGAACAGCTCGCGGACACGCGCGGTACGCGGCCCCCACGCCTGCTCGGTATACTTGTCGAAGTACACGCCGCTGGCATAGTCCGAATCCGCGAAACCGGCGAACGCCACGCCCCGTTCGATGGCCAGTTGGTTGGAAGCGCGCAGCGCGTGATAGGTAACGGTGTAGAAGTAGAGGTTGGTGAAATCCAAACCTTCTTCGCTGCCGTAATGAATATGCTCGCGGGCCAAGTAACCGTGCAGGTTCATCTGTCCCAGGCCGATGGCATGCGAATGCTTGTTGGCCTCGGCAATCGACGGCACCGAGCGGATATCGCTCATCTCGGAGACCGCCGTCAGCCCGCGAATCGCGGTTTCGACCGTGGCACCGAAGTCCGAAGAGTCCATGGTCCTGGCGATGTTCAGCGAGCCAAGATTGCAGGAAATGTCCTCGCCGATACGCTCATAACCGAGATCCGCATCGTAATCGGACGGCGTGTTGACCTGCAGGATCTCCGAGCACAGGTTGCTCATGTTGATGCGGCCGGCAATCGGGTTGGCGCGATTCACCGTATCCTCGAACATCACATACGGATAGCCCGACTCGAACTGAACCTCCGCCAGCGTCTGGAATAGCTCGCGCGCGTTGATCTTGGTCTTGCGAATACGCGCGTCGTCGACCATCTCGTCGTACTTCTCGGTAACACTGATGTCGCCGAACGGCTTGCCGTAGACATTCTCCACATCGTAGGGCGAGAACAGATACATCTGCTCGTTGCGCCTAGCCAGCTCGAAGGTGACGTCGGGAATCACCACGCCCAGCGACAGCGTCTTGATGCGGATCTTCTCGTCGGCGTTCTCGCGCTTGGTGTCGAGGAAACGCAGGATGTCCGGGTGGTGCGCGTTGAGATACACCGCGCCAGCGCCCTGGCGTGCGCCCAACTGGTTGGCGTAGGAGAAGGCGTCTTCGAGCATCTTCATGATCGGGATGATGCCCGAGGACTGGTTCTCGATATGCTTGATCGGTGCACCTGCCTCGCGGATGTTGCTGAGCAGGAACGCCACGCCGCCGCCCCGCTTGGAGAGCTGCAGCGCCGAGTTGATGGAGCGCCCGATGGACTCCATGTTGTCCTCGATGCGCAGCAGGAAGCACGAGACCAGTTCGCCGCGCTGCTTCTTGCCGCAATTGAGAAACGTCGGCGTGGCCGGCTGAAAGCGTCCGTGGATGATCTCATCCAGCAGTTGCCGAGCCACCGTCTCGTCACCCTGCGCCAAGGTCAGCGCGACCATGCATACACGGTCCTCGAAACGCTCCAGATAACGGCGCCCGTCGAAGGTCTTGAGCGTATAACTGGTGTAGTACTTGAAGGCGCCGAGGAAGCTCTGGAAGCGGAACTTCACCGCATAGGCGCGCTCGAACAGCGACTTGATGAAAGGGAAGTCGTACTGGTCGAGCACTTCTTTCTCGTAATAGCCTTCGCTCACCAGATAGTCGAGCTTTTCCGCCAGCGAATGGAAGAAAACCGTATTCTGGTTGACGTGCTGAAGGAAGTACTGACGCGACGCTTCGCGATCCGCCTGCAGCTGCAGACGCCCCTCGTTGTCGTAGAGGTTGAGCATCGCATTGAGGGCGTGATAATCCAGCGTCTGCGTCGTGCGGCTCAGCTCGACGGAGGACGTGTTCTCGGTAGTTTCCACGGTATCATCCAGCATCTGTCATCTCCGTTGCCAGGCAGCCATGCACCTTGGCGACATCCTCGGGCGTTCCCATCAGTTCGAAGCGGTGCAGCAACGGCACCTGGCACTTGTGCGCCACGACACGGCCGGCCAGGCCAAAGGCAGCACCGAAGTTGGTATTGCCGCCGGCCACCACACCCTCGACCAAGGCCCGGTTGTGGGGGTCGTTCAAGAACCGGATCACCGGTCCCGGTACCGCCGTGCGTGGATCGCCATCGCCGTACGTCGGCAAGATCAAGATATAGGGGCGTTCCACGCGCAGTGGGGTTTCGCTGCGGCTACGCGGGATGGCCTGCGCCGGCACGTCGAGCTTTTCGACGAAACGCCGCGTATTGCCCGATTGCGTGGAAAAATACACTACATCGCGCATGCTGCCCCCTTCTTCTCACGCGAGTTGGCGAATCAGCTCGGGACGAAAACCTGACCAATGCTGAGACTCCGCCGCCACGACCACCGGCAGCTGGCGATAGCCCAGCGATTCGACGGTCCGTACCGCTTCGGGGTCCACGCTGACATCCACCACCGTGTAATCGAGCCCCTGCTTGTCGAGAGCGCGATAGGTGGCGTGGCACTGCATGCAATCCGGCTTGCTGTAAATCTTAATGCTCATGAGAATGATAAGCCTTTGTTTTCGCAAAGAAGAAATAGGAGGTACAAATATCGTTCGGGAATGACACGCCGCCGTGTCGGGCACCGCGTCTCAATACACCATATATGGTAGTACAAACTGGGGGATTCGCATAGATATTGAAATAAGCGCGAGGATGCGTTAAGCGTGACCCTGGGTGGGAAAAGCTCATGCGGGGTATGCCGAGAAACCCCTCAACGGCGCGCTAGATAGCCTTCCATCAGCCACTGAAGCGGTGCGGCTTGGCGCGCGGCCCCCAAGGCCAAATGGCGCACGAGACGTGCCGGCGGCCGCGTATCGCCGTACAGCGCCACCAGAGCTCGCGAGGCATGCCACAGCGGCAGGATCGAACGCTGATGGTGCCGCGCATAGCTCGCCAGACCCGCCGGCGCCCCGACATCTTCCACCGCGTGGTCGTGAGGCGTCAGCGCATCGACCAAGCGCCGCACGCTGGCCAGTCCCACATTGAAGCCATGCGCCGTGACCGGATGCAGCCCCACCGCCGCATCGCCCACCAACGCCACGCGATCGGCAACCAGATGCTCGGCACGGCTGACCGTGAGCGGATAATCGTGCAACGCGCCACGGCAGCTCATTTCGCCCACACTGCCTTGATAAAGCCGAGTCGACTCCGCCGCGAATGCGTCCGACGACAACGCCTTGAGCCGCTCGGCGTCGTGCGGCGGCAGCGTCATCACCAGCGACGCGGTATCGCCCGCCAGCGGCAGCAATGCCAAGCCACGCTCACCGCTGAACCATGACCAGGTCACTTCTCGATGTGGCCGCGCATGCGCCATGCGGCGCACCAGCAGACGTTGGCCGGTGTCGTGAATCTGCGCGGAGAGCCCCGCCAGGCGGCGCGTCGCCGACAGACGACCATCGGCGGCGACCACCAGACGCGCGGGAATGTGCGACTGGTCGTCGAGCCACACACTACGCCCGCCAGCGCCGGCGCCCAATGCGCTCACCCGGCGTCCGGTGACGAGCTCGATATGCTCGACGCCTTGCACCGCCTCGAACGCGGCGCGCCTGATGACATGATTGGCGACGAGTTGGCCGATGCGGTCTTGGCCCTCACCTCGCGCACTGGCCAGGGTCATGCCCCGCGGACTATCCCCGTTATAGAGACGTGCCTCGCGAATCGGTGCCATCCGGTCTGCGGGGATATCGATGCCCGCCGCCGCCAGTTGCTCGCGCGAGGCATGTGTCAGCGCGATCTCTCGCCCATCGTCGCCGGGCGAGGCCAGCGCCGTGTACGGCGCGGCATCGATCAACGTCACCGACAAATCCAACGCCGCCAGCTCCAATGCCAGGCACAGTCCCACCGGCCCGGCGCCGACGATGGCGACATCCTTAAGCGCGACATCTCTGGCAGGTTGCGGCATGCGCCCTCCGCATCGAATGAGCGTGCCCCGATCGGACACGCCGCCATCATAATCGGCACGACGCTCGCGCGACACAGGCGTGACAATGGGTCGCGACCTTAGGCTATGTACTAAAAGTCGGCAAGACGACTCGGCAAGGCCGAGTCATCATTCAGTATCACTGGATCGTCTTGTGTCAGGCGAGGGTGACCTCGGAGGAGAGATAGACGTCCTGAATGGCGTTGAGCAGTTCGACGCCTTCGTTCATCGGCTTCTGAAACGCCTTGCGTCCGGAAATCAGACCCATGCCGCCGGCACGCTTGTTGATCACCGCCGTGCGCACGGCCTCGCCCAAGTCGGAATGGCCCTTGGAGCCACCACCGGAGTTGATCAGCCCGGCGCGTCCCATGAAGCAGTTCGCCACTTGGTAGCGAGCCAAGTCCACGGGATTGTCGCTGGTCAGCTCGTCGTAGACCTTGTCGTGGGTATGCCCGAAACCGACGGCACGATAGCCACCGTTGTTCTCCGGTAGCTTCTGCTTGACGATGTCCGCCTTGAGCGTCGCCGCCATATGGATCGCCTGACCGGTCAAGTCCGAGGCGACGTGATAGTCCGTGCCCTCATGCTTGAACGCCGGGTTGCGCAGGTAGGACCACAACACGGTCACCATGCCCAACTCATGGGCACGCTCGAAGGCCTCGCTGATTTCCTGAATCTGGCGCCGGCTCTCTGGCGAGCCGAAGTAGATGGTTGCACCCACCGCCACGCAACCCATGTCGTGCGCCTGCTCGACCTGCGCGAACAGCGTCTGGTCATAGATCGCCGGATAGGTCAGCGTTTCATTGTGGTTGAGCTTGAGCATGAAGGGGATCTTGTGCGCATAACGGCGCGCCACCGAGGACAGTACACCCAGCGTCGAGGCCACGCCGTTGCAGCCGCCTTCGATGGCCAACTCGACGATGTTCTTGGGATCAAAGTACTGTGGATTGGGCGCAAACGACGCCCCGGCAGAGTGCTCGATCCCCTGATCGACCGGCAGGAAACTCAGATAGCCGGTTCCCGCCAAGCGGCCGTGATTGAAAAGCGTCTGCATGTTGCGCAGCACGTGCGGGCTGCGGTCGTTTTCCGACATCACCCGATCGATGAAATCCGGCCCCGGCAGGTATAAATCTTCCTTGCGAAACGTCTGGCATTGGTGCTCCAGCAGTGTTTCCGCCTCAGCCCCCAAGAGCCTTGCGATATCGGTCATGTAGCTTCCTCCCTGTCATCCAAGCCTGGCTATACGCACGGCGTGGCAGCCGACGTCGAGCGTCAGGCTGGCACATGCCTGTGGAGCATAGCAATTCACGCCCGCCACGTAAGCGTCAATGTAACCTCCGGCGCCCACCGCAGGCTCTGGTATGATACGCGTCAATCTCCGGCACATTCATGCAAGGATCCTCCGCATGCTGTCCATTCTACGCGGTTTTCTGATCCTGACGGTGTTCTTGATGCTCGGCGACGTCACGGTCGAGCTGTTCGCACTCCCGCTCTCAAGCGGGGTAGCCGGTATGTTATTGCTCACTGTGTGGCTTTTGCTACGCCGCCGCTTGAGCCAAGACCTCGGCGCCGCCAGCCAACCGTTGATCGGCATGCTGGCGCTGCTCATCATGCCGGGCGTCGTGGGTATCTTCTTCCAAGCCGACGAATTCAGCGGCCAATGGCTGACCATCTTCATCGCCCTGATCCTGGGCACGCTGCTCAGCTCGCTGACCACGCTGTGGCTGATGCAGCGTCTGGTTCTCACCTTACGGGAGCGACCTGATGAGTGAATTATCACTTCGCCTGGAGCTACTGACGAGCGAGCTCTCGCAGCGTCCCGAGACCGCCATCGTGCTCACCCTGGCGGCCTATTTCGCCGGCCTGCGCCTGTTTGGCTGGCTGCGCTCGCCCGCCTGGTGCCCGCCGATTCTGCTCGCCGCCTGCCTGCTGGCCAGCTTGCTGGCGCTTTTACCGCTCGACTACACCGAGTACCGCCATGGCGTCGGCTGGCTGACCTGGCTGCTCGGCCCGGCCACCGTGGCCCTGGCGGTACCGCTCTACCAGCAGGTGCATCACATTCGAACATTGTGGAAGCCCATCGTGTTGACCCTGCCCCCTGCCGCGATCCTCGCCGCAGGATATGCCGTGGGCATCGCCTGGCTGCTGGATGCCCCACCGGCGGTGCTCGCCTCGCTGGCGCCCAAGTCGGTGACCGCGCCCATCGCCATGGGCATCACCCAGGCGCTGGGCGGCTCCGTCTCACTGTTGATGGGCGCCTTGCTGATCACCGGCGTGATGGCCACGCTCAGCATCACGCTGCTGGCGCGCTGGGGAAACATCCACGATCAGCGCGTCATCGGCTTCGCGTTGGGCGTCAACGGCCACGCCATCGGCACCGTGCGCGCCTTCGACATCGGCCCTACCGCCGGCGCCTTCGCTTCGCTGGGCATGAGCCTGACCGGCGTGTTCACCGCGCTATGGCTCCCGTTGATGTGGCATCTCGTGGGTTAAGCCCTCGCCTGCGTGGACATGAAATCCCAAGCTGAATCGTGTCATGCCATACCCACGTCACGCGGTCTTGGGCAAGCGGGGCGTAACTGCGCTAATATCGGCGCTCCACTGTCGAAGCGGGGCTCCCGAGCGTCTGTCCATGTCCTATCGCATCGCTATCAATGGTTACGGCCGTATCGGCCAGTGTGTCCTGCGAGCCCTCACCGAGCGCCATGCTACTGACCTGGTCGTGGTGGCCATTAACGAGATGTCCGATCTCGATACCATCGCCTATCTGACGCGCTACGACACCACCCATGGCCGCTTTCCCGGCCAGGTGGAAACCCGCGACGGCTCACTGGTCATCGACGGCCAGGCCATCCGCGTGCTCTCCGAGCCCGACCCGTCGCACCTGCCTTGGGCGGAGCTCGGCATCGACCTGGTGCTGGAATGCTCGGGCAGCTTCAAGGATCGCGCCACCGCCGAGCGGCACATCACCGCCGGCGCCCAGCGGCTGCTGTTCTCACAGCCCGCCGAGGCGGATGTCGATGCCACTATCGTGCATGGCATCAACGACACCGAGCTGCGCCCCGAGATGCGCATCGTCTCCGCAGCGTCTTGTACCACCAACTGCCTGGTACCGCTTCTGACCGTGCTCGACGAGGCACTGGGCCTGGAACATGGCGTGACCACCACCATTCATTCGGCGATGAACGATCAGCCGGTGATCGACGCCTATCACAAGACCGATCTGCGCCTGACTCGCTCGGCCATGCATTCGATCATCCCCGTGGACACCGGCTTGGCACGCGGCATCGAGCGCCTCATGCCGCATCTGGCCGGGCGCTTCGAGTGTCTGCACGTGCGCGTGCCGACCATCAACGTCTCGGCCATGGACATGGCGCTGTCGGTGCGCGAGGCCACCACCGCCGAGCAGGTCAACGCGCTGTTGCAGACCGCCAGCCATGAGCGCCTCCACGGCTTGCTCGGCCATACTCAGGAGCCGGTGACCTCGGTCGACTTCAACCACGATCCGCGCTCGGGTATCTTGGACGCCACCCAGACCCGCGTGGCCGGCAGCCATCTGATCAAGATGCTGTGCTGGTTCGACAACGAGTGGGGCTTCGCCAACCGCATGCTCGACGTGGCGACGCACTGGCTGGCACTCGCCGCCCAGTCTACTCCCACTTCGACGACGTGCACCGCGCCCTCGACATCATCGTTGTCGTCTGACATCCCTTCACCCAAGTGAGGAACATGCCCATGAACGTGCGCAAGATGACCGATCTGGATCTCGCCGGAAAACGTGTACTGATTCGTGAAGATCTCAACGTGCCCATCAAGGGCGACCAGGTCACCAGCGATGCGCGCCTGCGCGCCTGTCTGCCGACCATCCAGGCCGCGCTCGACGCCGGCGCTCGGGTGATGCTAATGAGCCACCTCGGCCGTCCCACCGAAGGCGAGCCCGCCGATGAATTCTCGCTCGCCCCGGTGGCGACACACCTCGGCAAGCTGCTGAACCGCAAGGTACGTCTGGAAAAGGACTATCTCGACGGCAGCGTCGAGATCGCCGATGGCGAAGTCGTGCTGCTCGAGAACGTGCGTTACAACACCGGCGAGAAGAAGGACGACGAGGCGCTGGCCAAGGCCTACGCCGCGCTCTGCGACGTCTACGTGATGGACGCTTTCGGCACCGCACATCGCGCGCAGGCCTCGACCCACGGTGTGGCACGGTACGCACCCACTGCCTGTGCGGGTCCCTTATTGGCCGGCGAGCTCGACGCGCTGGAAAAGGCGCTGGCCACGCCGGCACGCCCGATGCTGGCCATCGTCGGCGGCTCCAAGGTATCCACCAAGCTCGAGGTGCTCACCGCGCTTTCCGAAAAGTGCAATCAACTGATCGTCGGCGGCGGCATCGCCAACACTTTCATTGCCGCGGCGGGCTACAACGTCGGCAAGTCGCTGCATGAGGCCGACCTGGTCGATCACGCCAAGGCGCTGATGGCCAAGGTCGACATTCCGCTGCCGTCCGACGTGGTGGTCGCTACCGAGTTCTCCGAGCAGGCCGAAGCTACCGTCAAGCCGGTCGACCAGCTCAACGACGACGATATGATCCTCGATATCGGCCCGGATACCGCCAAGCGCTTTGCCGCGCTGCTCGAAAACGCCGGCACCATCCTGTGGAACGGCCCCGTCGGCGTGTTCGAGATCGATCAGTTCGGCAAGGGCACGGAAACGCTCGCGCGCGCCATCGCCGCCAGCCCGGCCTTTTCCATCGCCGGCGGCGGCGACACTCTGGCGGCCATCGACAAGTATGGTGTCGCCGACGACGTGTCCTACATTTCCACCGGCGGCGGCGCCTTCCTCGAATACGTGGAAGGCAAGCAACTGCCCGCCGTGGCGGCGCTCGAAGCCGCTTCCCGGTAAACCTGGCTCACGCCACGACTAAAGCCACTACGCAAACCACTACGTCACGATCGGCGGCCTACGGGCCGCCCTGCATTTCCAGAGGAATCACACTCCCCATGGCTCTGATCAGCCTGCGTCAACTGCTCGACCACGCCGCCGAACACGCCTATGGCGTTCCCGCGTTCAACGTCAACAACCTGGAACAGATGCGCGCCATCATGGAAGCCGCCGACCGCACCGACTCGCCGGTGATCGTGCAGGCCTCTGCGGGTGCGCGCAAATACGCCGGTGCACCCTTCCTGCGTCACCTGATTCAGGCCGCGGTGGAAGAATTTCCGCATATTCCGGTGGTCATGCACCAGGATCATGGCACCAGTCCCGGCGTGTGCCAGCGCTCCATCCAGCTCGGCTTCTCCTCGGTGATGATGGACGGCTCGCTCAAGGAGGATGGCAAGACACCGGCCGACTACGCCTACAACGTCGACGTCACCCGTCGCGCGGTAGAAATGGCGCATGCCTGCGGGGTCTCGGTTGAAGGTGAGCTGGGCTGCCTGGGCTCGCTGGAAACCGGCCAGGCCGGCGAGGAAGACGGCGTCGGCGCCGAAGGCACGCTGGATCACAGCCAGCTGCTGACCGACCCCGAGGAAGCCGCCCAGTTCGTCGCCGCCACCCAGGTCGACGCCCTGGCCATTGCCATCGGCACCAGCCACGGCGCCTACAAGTTCACGCGGCCGCCGACCGGTGACATCCTCTCCATCCAGCGCATCAAGGAAATTCACGCGCGCATCCCCGACACGCACCTGGTGATGCACGGCTCAAGCTCGGTGCCGCAGGAATGGTTGGAGACCATCAACGCCCATGGCGGCAGGATTCCCGAGACCTATGGCGTCCCGGTCGAGGAAATCGTCGAGGGCATCAAGCACGGCGTGCGCAAGGTCAACATCGACACCGACCTGCGCCTGGCCTCCACCGGCGCGGTACGCCGCTTCCTCGCCGAGAACCCAAGCGAGTTCGACCCGCGCAAGTTCCTCAAGGAAAGCGTCGCCGCCATGCGCGATGTGTGCATCCAGCGCTTTGAAGCTTTCGGCACCGCCGGCCAGGCCAGCAAGATCGCCCCGCTCAACCTCGAACGCATGTTCGAGCGTTACGCGAGTGGCGAGTTGAAGCCGCAGGTATCGTAAGAGCTCGTCGGTGTCGCGGTAGGCTTGAGAGCGCCACTGGCGCTCTCAAGTGATTCAGGGAAGGATCACTGCTTGAGCACGAACGGGGCGGTGTACTGATCAACATTCTCCGGCGTGATGAGAATGCAGTCGAAGAGCTTCTTCTCGCCGTCGATGCCGGTCTCACCGGTGCGGATGAATTTATCCGCCATGCGAACCGCCATTTCAGAAAAGATAGCCACCGGCTGAAGGACCGTATAGGCCATTTCGCCCGCCTTGACAGCTTCTACGGCATCAGGCGATCCATCGAAACCGCCAACCACGACATCCTCTAGCTTGCCAGCCTGCTTGAGTGCGGCGATCGCCCCCAGCGCCATTTCATCGTTGCCGCTGATCACGCCATCGATGTCGGGATGGGCCTGAAGCATGCTCTGCATCTTATTATAGCCTTGGGTACGGTCCCAATTGGCCACCTCAGACGCCACTTTCTCGAGACTCGGGTACTGGCTCAGCACTGTCTCATAACCATTGGAACGGGTCGCGGCATTGTTATCCGACGGCGCACCCTTGAGCTCTACGTACTTGGCCGAGTCCCCCACGACCTGGACCCACTGCTGGGCGCCCATTGCCGCCCCCTGGGCATTGTTGGACACCAGTTGCGCCTTGGCCAGCCCCTGCTGGTTGATTTCCGCATTAATGATGAATACTGGAATACCAGCATCGACAGCCTTGCGTACCGCCCCAATAGAGCCGTCGGCATTGGCTGGGTCGAGAATGATGGCCTCGGCCTGATTGGTGATCGCCGTGTCGATCTGATTACTCTCGGTGTTGGTGTCTCCTTTGTGCGAATTCACATTGGCTTCATAACCCAGTTCTTCAGCCGTCTCTCGGGCGATCTTACCTTCGGTGAACCAGTAGGGATTCGAGGTATCGTTGACGATGATGGAGATAAGCCCCTTATCTTGCGCCAGGGCACTTCCCGCGAATAATGTCGCACTCGCTGCGAGAGCTACAATCAGCAGGCGTTTTCCTATTGTTAACATGATTCATCACCCTTCCGTTACGATTGTGTTGCCGGCTTACCGGCCTTGTTGTCTTCCTCGGGCGCCTCTGGAGGCGTACCCGAAGAAGGAGAAGAGACTGCGTCAGTCGTGGACGAAGAACGCTTCTTACGACCACTGTATTGAATACTGTTGAGCATCACGGCCAAGATGATGACGGCACCGGTGAAGACCGTTTGCCAGTAGGCAGAGACACCAATGATGACGAGGCCATCCGATAGAAAGCCGATCACGAAGGCCCCAAGCAAGGTCCCTCGCACGGACCCCCGCCCCCCGGCGAGCGCGGCTCCCCCTATGACAACACCGGCAATAGCGGTCAATTCATAGGTTGTACCGGCGGTTGGCCCAGCAGAGGTAAGCTGGGATGACAACACCAGCCCGGCAATGGCGGCACAAATCCCGGAAAGCACATACACCGAGACTTTGACGCGGTTAACCGGTACTCCGGAAAGTTCCGCCGCTCGCGCATTACCGCCAGTGGAGTAGACCCACCGGCCAAAGGGCGTACGTGAAAGCGCCAGCATGGCAATGATCGCGACGGCCACCATAACCAGCACGCTGATCGGAATGCCGAATAACTCATTGAAGCCGAGCCAGGCAAATCCGGTATTCCCCAGTGCCGTACTACCTTCGAGGTTGTTATAGGTCAGACCATCGGTCATCAATAGCGCGACACCACGAGCCACATAAAGCATGCCCAACGTAGCGACGAACGCCGGCACCTTGAAATAGGCGACAAGGACACCATTAATGGCACCCACGAACGCCCCCAGAGCACAGGTCAAAATGACGACCACCCAGACCGGGGGATAAACGATGACGCCCAACATTTCGAAGGGAACGCCCTGCATCAAAAACCCCGCGAAGACCCCTGCCAAACCAAGCGTCGAGCCCACGGAAAGGTCGATGCCCCCCGTCAGGATCACTAATAACATTCCCAGAGAGAGCAACCCGAAAATGGCGACGTGAGACGACATGGTCAGGAAATTACTGGTCGAGAAATAGACCGGGGAAAGCAGCGAAAAAATGACGATGATCGCGATCAAGGCGAAGAACGCACGCCCCTCCAGAAGCGCACGTTTTATATCGAAATCGCCGCCGAATAGTTTGCCACGCTCATTGTCGTTATCTTGGCTGACATCAGACATTGTGATTATCTCCGCTTTATAAGTGGATCAAGCGACCACGGCCTCGCCCGAGGCAGCCATAATCTCTTCTTTGGTGGCGTCGGCACCGAACTCGGCCGCCACCCGACCACGACTCATGACGAGGATACGGTGAGCAATACTCAGGCATTCGCCGACTTCCGAGGTCGAGAACACCACGGCCAGCCCCTGTTGCGCCGCGCCCTCGCTGAGCAGCCTGAAGACTTCGGCCTTGGCACCGATATCGATCCCCCGGCTGGGTTCGTCGAGCAGCACGACCCGGGGATGCGTCGCCATCATCTTGCCGATCACGACCTTCTGCTGGTTACCGCCGGATAACGATCCAATGGAGGCGGTGGGACCATCAGTCTTGATGTGGACATTGCCGATCGACTCCTGCACCACCTGACGCTCACGTCCTCGCGACGTCAGCAGCCCCTTGGTGAAGGCACCGATGCTGGCAAGCGAGAGGTTTTCGCCCACCGACATCGTCTGCACCAGCCCATCGCGCTGACGGTCTTCCGGCACCAGCACCAGGCCTTTTTCGATACGCTCGGCGATACTCAGCCGCGAGATATCCTGGCCATCCAGCAGGACGCGTCCCGCGAGCATCTCGCCACGCCCCGCCACGCTCTCGAGCAATTCGGTGCGGCCCGCCCCCATCAATCCATAGATGCAGACGATTTCGCCGGCGCGTACACATAATGAAAAATCATCGACCACGGCCCGCCCAGGCACCGAAACATCCGCAACGCTGATGCCCTCGAGCGACAGGAGAGCATCTCCCATCTCATACCCGTCCGGCGGCGAGCCGAGATCGAAGTTTTCCCCCACCATGTTGCGCACGATCCACTCCAGGTCGATCTCCTGGCGGGGGGCATGGGCCGTCATCCGACCATCGCGCAACACCACGGCGTGATCGGTAATGGTCAGGGCTTCCTCGAGATGGTGGGAAATATACACGAGCGAAACGCCACGGCTTTTCAGGTCACGAATCACGCGAAACAGCACCTCGACTTCCGAGGCGCTCAATGCCGAGGTCGGCTCATCCATGATGAGAATTCGAGAATTGACCGATAATGCCCGGGCGATCTCGACGATCTGCTGTTGGCCGAGACGTAAGTCTTCCACGGGGGTCAGCGGGTCGATGGGCTCATCCAGCTCCTCCATGAGCTGGCGTGTCTGGCGCGACTCCTCGGCGTAATCGATGCCACGCTTGCCCACGATTTCACGACCCATGAAGACGTTATCGCGAACGCTCAGATTGGGCGCGAGGCTGAGTTCCTGGTGGATGATCGATATCCCGTGGCGCTGTGCCTCCGTGGTCGAGGAGAAGTGAACTGGCTCGCCGTCGAGGACGATTTCCCCCGATGATGGCTGCATGACCCCCGAGAGAATCTTCATCAGCGTCGATTTACCTGCGCCATTCTCGCCGAAAAGCGTCGTCACCTGCCCATAATGAACATCGAAATTGACGGCCTTCAATGCATGCACGTTGCCGAACGACTTGGCGATATTTCGCGCCGACAGAATCACCTTGCCCAGCGCCCCTTCCTGACTGGTTGAATGTTCGTTCATCGCATCAAGCCTCCGGCTCATTCCACGCGAATATTGACCGGTGTCACGAGCCAGTTATTCGGATTAATCAACTGGAAAACGCCCTTCACCGTCACGGTCTTGCCTTTCAGATTCTGTGTATCGATATCCGATAGAACCTGAGCCTTCATGGCGTTGTTCAGAGCGGAGCCTGCATTCTGATATTCGATCTGGTTCTTGAATTGACCGAATTCGATCTCCCCCGTGGCATCGCGCAATGCCGTGCCATAGATAGCAGGGCCCGTCTGAACACGAATCACCAAATCGTCCGGTACATCGTCGGACTTGATTTCATACGTGCCCGAGTCTCCCTTGCCTACGACTCCGGAAACAGTGACCGGAATAATGGCCCCGATACCCGCCGGGACACCATATCGCTCAACGGCAGCACTTTTATCTTTCTCGAGTGCACTCGCCAACTTGTCGGCACTGATGGCATGCTCATCGACATAGCGGCGAATCTCGGGAAACGTCTCCTCGGCGAATTGCTCCAGCTTCGTGGCTCCGCTCTCTTCTTCCGCCTTGATCGGCACCACCGTGGTATCCCAGGCCATGACGGCAAGCAGGACGACCGCAACGCTGATCATCACTGCCCTACCACGCCTTTTTCGCCACCGTTTGGTGGGCATGACGGCCGTATTTGAAGTCATGATGAAGCGCCCCCTGGCGTCGCTGATGAGTGGTGATCACGTCCCGCGCCGCGCAACGATCATGGTCGTCACGCACCAGGCATCAGAATGATCTTGAGTGCACTACTATCGTGTCTCATCAGTTCGATACCCTTGTGAAAATCCGCCAGCGGCAGCTTGTGGGTCACCACACCGTCGGTAGGGAAGTCGCCATTCTCGATGCCTTCGATCACGTGCGGGTAGCAGTAAGGCCCCAAGTGCGAGCCCAGCACGTCGAGCTCCTTACGGTCACTAATGATGCTCCAATCGACCGTCACCGGATCCTTGAACACACTGAACTCAACGAAACGGCCCAGCTTGCGCAACATCGCCAGTCCCTGCTCCACCGACTTGGGCGCACCGGTGGCCTCGATGTAGATGTCACAGCCATAACCATCGGTCATGTCCTTGACGATCTGGACGACGTCTTCCTCACTCGGATTGAGTACCATGTCGGCGCCGAACTTCTTGGCCAGCTCCAGGCGCTCGCCGTGCAGATCGAGCACCACCAGCTTGGCGGGGCCGGATTTCTTGGCCGGGCCGATCATTCCCAACCCCAGGGTACCGGCGCCAGAGAGCACCACGATGTCTCCCAACTGGATTTGCGCTCGTTCCACCGCATGCATGGAACAGGAAAACGGCTCGGTCAGCACGATATTCTCCACCGGCACATCGTCCGGCAGCTTGTGGTTGATGGCCTCCTTGGGAAACTTCATGTACTCGGCCATACCGCCATTGACGTTGTTCTGAAAGCCATACACGTCGTGCTTCTCGCACATCCAGTATTGGCCGCGATGACAGAAGCGGCAGTCCCAGCACGGCACGATTTGCTCGGAAATGACGCGGTCACCGATCTCGAAACCTGTCGCGCCGGGGCCCATCTTGACGACATGCCCGATGAACTCGTGCCCTGGAATCATCGGCGCTTTGATATAGGCAGGCTGATCTTCATCGCCCCAGAAACTCGGCGCGCCTTCATACGCCTTGAGATCACCGGCACAGATGCCACAGGCCTCGACCTTGACCAGGATTTCCTTCTCACCGACATCGGGGACCGCAACGTTTTCCAGTCGATAATCTTCCGGCGCGTAGGCGACGATGGCACGCATCGTGTCGGGAATGTCAGGGGACGGGGTGGGCGTATCGTTCATGCTGGCCTCCATTGAGCTGACGCTGATTTATCATTTGATCTTTTGTTGCTCAAATGAATTAACGCTTTTCAGTATAGTCAGGTCAATGGAGTCGGCGACCTTTTCGCCTTATACTTTAGGATTGTATTATAAGTTACTGAAAATAATAGACTTTAAAAGCACCTTGGCAACGACAAGTATCCGCAAAGTGCAAGTCCGAGGAGAAAGCTCGCACAAAAAAGCCGTTCACATAGACACGCAAGTGTTCATATGAACAGCTCTGTACGACGCTAGGCAATATATTGAATCAACTCGCCGTCGTGGTGGTCGCCTCATCCAGGCGCAGGATGGTGTGAGCGTTGGTCACACTGGTGGCCAGGGTATCGATGACACCTGTGCGCAGCGCCCCCAGAATCCCCGCCGCCTTGGTATTTTCACTGGCGATTGCCACCACGTCAGGGATTCGTGCCAGATCGGTGATGGTCAGGCCGATGACGCGCCCCTGCATGGGCGTTTCCGACGGCCGGCCATGCATGTCGATGAAGTCATACCCCATCATGTCTCCCACGGTTCCCGAGAGGCGCGCCTCGGCGATCTCCTGAGGCGTGAACCAGCCCATGCGCACCATGTTGCTGTCCTCGCTGAGATCGCCGACACCAATCATCGCGATATCCGCGCGCCGCGCCCTGTCCAACGTCTGACGTACGGTGGGGTTTTCATACATCGAATCGCGCAGCGCGGGATTCTGCACCAGCGCCGGGGCGTAAAGCGTCTCGCTATCGCCGCCATACTTCATCGCCAGGCGGCGACAGATATGGTCAGGATTCATGTACTCGCCGGCACGCAACGAACCACCAATGGCACACACGAACGAGCATTTGCGCTCGCCTTGCTCGAAGACGTTATCGGCCACTGAACCTACGTTACGCCCCATGCCCACCGCCACGATCGAGCCATCGTGCAATTCGCGCGACAAATGATCGGCCGCCAGACTGGCCACACCGGAACGCTGAACATCAGGATCGGTATGATCGAGCGCAATCAAGGCGCGCTTGATACCGAAGCGACGTATCAGCGCCTGCTCGATCTCGGCACTCACCGCAGGATGCTGGCGCACCCGTACATCGACGATACCCTCGGCGTGGGCGCGCTTTAAAAGCCGCCCCGCCTTGACCCGGGAAATCCCCAGCCGGTTGGCGATGGCCTCCTGGGTTTCGCCCTCCACATAATACAGAGAGGCGATTTCAGTCATCAGCGCGACCTCGGCGCTCTCGACACGTTCACTCATGGCACTGCCTCATACGATCCGCTTACGGGCCACTTCGGGCGATGCGCACAAGATATCACAGCGAACAAGCGCACTCTCGCCGATCAGACGCTCGGGGAATCGCGAAAGGCTTCTTTTTCATATTCCAAGATGCGCTCGACCTTGGCGCGCGAGCCGCCACCGCCGAACTCGGTTTCCAAGAAGGTCGTCACCACGGCCTTGGCCAGCTCCGGACCAACCACACGGGCGCCGAGCGTCACGATTTGTGCATCGTTACTCGAGCGCGCCTTGGCGGCCGAATAGGTGTCATGTGCCTGCGCGGCGCGAATACCGCGCACCTTGTTGGCCGAAATCGCCACCCCGATGCCCGTCCCGCAGACCAACACCCCACGCTCGGCGTCTCCAGCGTCAATGGCGCGCGCTACCTTGACTGCCACATCAGGATACAGCACCGGCTCGGCGTTATAGGTGCCGTAATCGACGGGCTCATACCCCAGAGCGCGAATGTGCTCTATCAGCAAGGATTTGAGCTCGAACGCGGCTTCGTCGCCGCCCAGTGCGATACGCATTGTCGGCACGTGGCTTGCCATGCTTGAGTCTGACATGTGTCGTCTCCCGTGATGAGTCCTCCCGCTTGCGATCGGCGAACTGCTACCGCTTGCGGCTATGTTCAAAATATCACTAACCGAACATTTGTAAAATCCTATACCGACTGTAACTACGACACATGCTGTCTTCTCCTATTCTCTCCTCCTGCATGGAAGAATATAAAAACCAATAATTTCATGTAGATACGCCGTAAAAATGAATCCCGGGGCCTGACTCACGACCAAAGTCTCAGACACCAATGCCGGCCATGCCTTGACAGTCCTGGGCACCAAGCCTAAACATCTGATCAGCGAAAGATCATTATATACTGCCAATCGAGGTGGCGGACCGGCCACGCCCCACCGTCGGCAACAACGAACAAGAGGGATACGCCATGCAACGCATCATCAATGACCCCGACAACGTCGTGGACGATGCCATCAAAGGTTACTTGCGCGCCTCGCCGAGCTTGTTTGCCGCCACCGACCACCCGCGTGTTCTCAAGTACCCGAGCAGCCCAAGCGACAAGGTCGGTATCGTCACCGGTGGCGGTTCCGGCCACGAACCCGCTTTCCTGGGCTATATCGGTGAAGGAATGTGCGATGCGGTCGCCATCGGTGAGATCTTCTCGTCGCCCACCGCCGATGCGTTCCTCGAAGCCTTTCGCGCCGCGCCCCATGAGCAGGGCGTCGCCTGCCTGTACGGCAACTACGCGGGCGACAACATGAACGTGAAGATGGCCAAGCAAATGGCCGAAATGGAGGACATCGAGGTCAAGACGGTAATTGCACGCGACGACGTGGCCTCGGCACCGGCGTCGGAGCGCGACAAGCGGCGCGGTGTCGCCGGCGAAGTGATGATGTGGAAAATCGGTGGCGCGGCGGCAGCTCGGGGCGATAGCCTCGACGAAGTCATTCGACTGGCGCAGAAGGCCGTCGATGCGTGCTCGAGCATCGGCATCGGGCTGAGCAGCTGCACCATCCCTGCCAACGGTAAACCCAACTTTTCGATCGAGCCCGGACACATGGAACTCGGCATCGGCCACCACGGCGAACCGGGCATCGAGATTGCGCCGCTGACCAGTGCCGAGGCCATCGCCACGGCCATGTGCGATCCTGTGCTCGCCGATCAGGACTTCGCCGGCAGCGAGGTGGCGGTATTGATCTCGGGGCTTGGCGCCACGCCGGTGATGGAGCTCAATATCCTCTACGCACACATCGCCGAACGGCTCGAAGACGCCAATATTCGCGTGCATCGTACGGATATCGGTAATTACTTCACCTCGTTGGAGATGATGGGCGCCACGCTCACGCTGATGAAGCTCGACGACGAGCTCAAACCGCTGCTGGACGCCCCGGCACGCTCGCTGGCCATCACACAGCGCTGATCGGAACCGCTACCACGGAGACTCACCATGCAAGTTCTGGACGCGACTCACGGCAGGAACATTCTCGAGGAGTTGGTCGAGGTCATCGTCGATAACCGCCAATACCTGAGTGACGTCGACGGCGCGATCGGCGACGGCGACCACGGCATCAACATGGCCAAGGGATTTCGACTTTGCGGGGAATCAATCGCCGGCCAATCGCTATCGCTTTCCAAGGCGCTGGGCACGCTCGCCACGACCTTGATGGGCTCGATCGGCGGTTCGATGGGGCCGCTTTACGGCAGCCTCTTCATGGGCATGGCCAAATCGGTCAAGGACAAGAACGTCCTCGACGCCAAGGATTTCGGCGACATGTTGGCCGACGGGCGCGAAGCGCTCGAGCAGATTAGCGATGCCAAAGTCGGCGACAAGTGCTTGCTCGATACTCTGATACCGGCCATCGAACGTTACCACGACGCCGTCGCAGCCGGAGACGACTTTCCTCACGCACTGCAAGCCTTACGTAACGGCGCCCAAGACGGTCGCGATTCGACGCTCGACCTGGAAGCCAAGATCGGGCGCGCGGCACGCCTCGGCGAACGCTCGCGCGGCCACCTGGACGCTGGCGCAGTGTCATGCTGCCTGCTGCTGACCCGTCTGGCCGACAGCACCGAACGCCGCCTGGAAAAAGCGGCCGCCTGAAGACGGCGGCCGCTTACTGGATTCCCCTCCATTTCCTCGCCCCGGCGTTGCTTGGCACGTCGTGGGCGTTTCACGCCCGCATACCGCGGCGGAGCACAACATGGTTTCACAGCTCGATTCACTCAAGACGCTGTCGCAAGTGGTCGCCGACACCGGGGACCCAGCCGCCATCGAACGTTATCGGCCCGTCGATGCCACCACCAACCCTTCCTTGATCCTCAAGGCATTCGAACTACCCGAGTATCAGCCACTGATCGAGCGGGTTCTGGCCGAGGAGCGTACCGAGAAACCGCACGACGCCCACCATTTGGAGCGCATCGTCGACCGACTCTCGGTCGGCATCGGCAGCGAGGTGGCCAAACTCATTCCGGGGCGCGTCTCCACGGAGGTCGCCGCCAAGCTCTCGTTCGATACCCAGGCCAGTATCCGCAAAGCCCATGAGTTGGTGGCGCGTTACGAAGCGCTGGGTATCGGTCGCGAACGTATCTTGATCAAGCTCTCCTCGACCTGGGAGGGGATCCGTGCCGCCGAGGTGCTCGAGCGTGAGGGCATCCAGTGCAACCTAACGCTCTTGTTCAGCGACGCTCAGGCCCAGGCTTGCTTCGATGCCGGCGTGTTCCTGATTTCACCCTTCGTAGGGCGTGTCACCGACTGGTATCAGAAAGAAACCGAGCAGACATTCGGGCCCGGCGATGACCCCGGCGTGCGATTCGTGCGCCAAGTCTGCGAGCGCGCCGATAAAGGCGGCTACGACACCGTCGTCATGGGGGCCAGCTTTCGTACGCCGGAGCAAGTCCTCGCCCTCGCCGGCTGTCACCGACTGACGATCTCCCCTGCCTTGCTGGAAACCCTCGAGACGCGCGAAGGTAATGTCGACGCCAAGGTCAGTTTCACGCACCCCGAGGCACAGCCCACCACGCCCCTCGGAGAAAGCGCCTTTCGCTGGCAGCATAATCAAGACCCCATGGCGATAGACAAGCTGGCCGAAGGCATCCGGCGCTTCGCCGACGATCAAGCCTGCCTCGAGGACTTGATCGCCGACCGGCTCGCTAACTGATTCACCGCTCATGGAGGAGACACCGATGCCCTCTCGCTTCACGCTGGCCAATGCCATCCGCGCTCTTTCGATGGATGCCGTGCAAGCCGCCAATTCCGGCCACCCCGGCGCACCAATGGGTATGGCCGATATCGCCGAAGTGCTATGGAACGACCACCTCAAGCACAACCCCGGCAACCCGACCTGGCCCGACCGCGACCGTTTCGTGCTCTCCAACGGGCATGGTTCGATGCTCTTGTACTCGCTGTTGCACCTCAGCGGGTACGACCTGGCCATCGACGACATCAAGCAATTCCGCCAGCTCCATTCGCGTACGCCCGGTCACCCCGAGCTCGGCTATACGCCCGGGGTCGAGACCACCACCGGCCCGCTGGGTCAAGGGCTCGCCAACGCCGTGGGCCTGGCGCTGGCCGAGCGCACTCTGGCCGCGCAATACAATCGCCCGGGACACGACATCGTCGACCATCGCACCTGGTGCTTCGTCGGCGACGGCTGCCTGATGGAAGGCATCAGCCATGAAGCGTGCTCACTGGCGGGTACCCAGGGCCTCGGCAAGCTGACCGTGATCTACGATGACAACGGCATCTCCATCGACGGCGAGGTCGCCGGCTGGTTCACCGACGACACCGCCAAGCGTTTCGAGGCTTACAACTGGCAGGTCATCGCCGACGTCGACGGGCATGATCCCGCCGCCATCGAAGACGCCATCGCCGCCGCCAGGCAAGACGACCAGCGCCCGACCTTGATCATCTGCAAGACGGTCATCGGCTTCGGCGCACCCAACAAGCAGGGCACCGGCGCCTGTCATGGCGCCGCCCTGGGCGAGGACGAGGTCACCGCCGCGCGCCAGCGCCTCGAATGGCCGCATCCGCCGTTTCACGTGCCCGCCGAGATCTACGCAGGATGGAACGCCGACACGGCCGGCCAGCAAGCCGAAAATGAGTGGCGCCAGCGCTTCGCGCGCTACGCCGAGGCCTATCCCGAGCTCGCCGAGGAACTCGAGCGCCGTTGGCGTGGCGAGCTACCTGGCGACCTGGGCGGCAGCGCCCTGATCGAAGAGTCTCAGCTAGCCTGCGACACGCTGGCCTCGCGCAAGGCCTCGCTGGGTGTACTCAATCACCTGGGGCCCAAGCTGCCGGAACTGCTCGGCGGCAGTGCCGACCTCGCGCCGTCGAATCTGACGATCTGGGAGGGTTCACGCGTGCTCTCCGCGCAAGCGCCCGAAGGCAACTACCTGCATTACGGCGTCCGCGAATTCGCCATGGGCGCCATCATGAACGGCATCAGCATGCACGGCGGCTTCATTCCCTATGGGGCCACCTTCCTGACGTTCATGGAATACATGCACAACGCCGTGCGCATGGCCGCCATCGCGCGGCGCCAGGTGATCTTCGTCTACACCCACGACTCCATCGGCCTGGGTGAAGACGGCCCGACTCACCAGCCCATCGAACAACTCAACGCCTTGCGCATCACGCCCAACCTGGCGACCTGGCGACCCTGCGACGCCACCGAAACGGCCGTGGCCTGGCTGGCGGCCCTCAAGCGCCAGGACGGCCCCACGGCGCTGGTCTTCTCACGCCAGGGGCTCCCCGGCCAGGCACGCGATGTCACGCAGCTCGCGGCTATCGAACGCGGCGGCTACGTGCTCAGGGATTGCGACGCCACACCCGAGCTGATCCTCATCGCCACCGGCTCGGAAGTCGGCCTGGCCATGGACGCCGCCACCCAGCTAGACGCTCAGGGACGGCAGATCCGCGTCGTCTCGATGCCCTCCACCAGCGTATTCGATGCCCAGGACGCCGACTACCAGGAAACGGTACTGCCGCCCACGGTGACGCGCCGCCTGGCCATCGAAGCCTCGCACCCCGACTATTGGCGCAAGTACGTCGGCCCTCGCGGCAACGTGATCGGCATGACCGGCTACGGAGAATCGGGTAAGGCCGAGGACTTGTTCCGCCACTTCGGGTTCACCGTCGAGAACGTGGTCGACAAGGCCCACGCCTTGCTCGACTGATCCGCCTGGCGATATGGCCGCCAAGGTCATGTCGCCGCCCCCCTTGATTATCTCCTTGCGCATCGCCAGAACGAGTAGTGAGGCAAGCAGGAAGGCTGCCTCGGGAAGATTCGTCACCGACGATCCCGTTAAGGAGGATGACATGAGCCGCAAGACCCTCACCGCCGTCAATCCCGCCAACGATCAGGTGCTCGGCGAGCACGACATGCTCGACGATGACCAGTTGGCCGAAAAGCTCGACCAAGCCCGCGAGGGCTATGCCGAATTCCGTCACCTGCCGCTGGCCGACCGCAAACATCGGCTCACCGCACTAGCCGACTTGATCGATGAACATCAGCGCGAAATGGCTGAGATCATCGCCCATGAAATGGGCAAGCCATTCCACCAAGGAATTGCCGAGACGCAGATTTCCTCGGCCATCGTGCGCTTCTACGCCGACAACCTGGAATCTCTGCTCAAGCCTCAGCCGCGCCAGGTAGAAGGCGCACAGAAGGCGGAGATCGTTCACGATCCGATGGGCGCCGTACTCGGCGTCATGCCGTGGAACTATCCGCTTTATCAGGTGGTGCGTTTCGCCGCGCCCAACTTGGCGGGTGGCAACGTCTGCCTGCTCAAGCACGCCTCCAACGTGCCGGGCTGTGCCAAATACATCACCAAGCTGTTTCATGACGCCGGCTTCAAGGAAGGCACTTTCACTTGGCTGCCGATCGGCTCCGACAAGGTCGAGGGCATCGTGCACGATCCGCTCGTCTGCGGCGTCACGCTGACCGGCAGCGAGGAAGCCGGCCGCACCGTGGCCAAGATCGCCGGCGACGCCATCAAGCCCAGCGTGCTTGAACTCGGTGGCATCGACCCGCTGATCGTGCTCGACGATGCCGATGTCGACAAGGCGGTGGAACTGGCCGTGAACGGCCGCTTCGACAATACCGGGCAAAGCTGCGCGGCGTCCAAGCGCCTGATCGTAGAACGCCCGATGCTGGAGCGCTTTACCGAGCGGCTCATCGACCGTGTTCAGAAGCTGAGCATCGGCGACCCCATGGATGGCGATACCGAGATCGGTCCCATGTCGCGCAAGGATCTGCGCGACGATATACACGATCAGGTACAGCGCGCCATCAAGCACGGTGCGCAGCTCGAGACCGGTGGTGAAGTCCTCGACCGCCCCGGCGCCTGGTATGCCCCGACCGTGCTGACCAATGTCGCGCCCGGCAATCCGGCCTTCGACGAGGAATTGTTCGGCCCGGTGGCCTCGGTCATCGTCGCTGACGACGCTGAACACGCCATCGAGCTGGCCAACAATTGCCGCTATGGACTGGGTGGCACCGTGGTCGGCCAGGACGTGAAGCGCGCCGAGCAGGTCGCGCGCCGCCTCGAAGTCGGTATGAGCTTCGTCAACCGGCCCACCACCCCCATCGCCGAGCTTCCCTTCGGCGGCGTCAAGGAAAGCGGCTACGGTCGCGAGCAAAGCGAATACGGCTTCGGCGCTTTCCTCAACGTGCGCACGGTCTATATCGCCGAGTAAGCAAACCGTGAACGCCCCAACGCAAGCGCCCCCGCCCAATCATTGGGCGGGGGCGCCTTGTCGTTCATGGCCTTGGACATCTCGATGCAGGCAAAACGGCCTGATTGGATCGAGACGCCTCAAGCTGCCGGTATCATTCAGATATACGTCGTGGATGCCTGTGCCTGAAAGCCGCGATAGGCGCTTTCGGTCATCCTTCCCAGCACATGGCCTGCATGCTTGCCAAAACGCTTGAGCAGAGTCGGTCGCGCAGTCGAAATCGTCATGGATAACGTGCCTGTGTCAGTGGATACACAGGCATTATACCTTAGTCGTTAGACCTTGGTCTAATCCGTGCCCGCACTCGGCGTTAGAAGTTGTAGTTGATGAAGCCACCTGCGTAGGCCTGGGTCGCATCGCCGATGTCGTCGACGATGGGACTATCCTTGGCATCGCCGGTCAGGCGTGACACCCCCACCACTCCCGTGACGGACCACGCTTGCGTGAGATAGTAGCTGGCACTGGCATCGGCGCCAACCTTGAAGTAACCCTCGCTCGGCGAATAGGCACCCAGCCCCGAACGCTGGCTTTCCCGCGCGGAGATGCCGAACATGTCCTCGGCCCAGGACTCGCTCCCATAGGCGATGCTCGGTCCCAGCGACACGGAGAGACGCTGGGTCAGACGCGAGCGCCAATCCGCCTTGGCGCTGGCGTGATACCCGTTCACATCCCCGGTCACCGGCGTTTCCACCGCCGCACTGTATAGCCAATTGCCCTCGGTATACTCGGCCCGCAGCCCGGCCGTGACACCGCCATCGACCTTGTCCAGGCGGTGCAGATCGTCCTCGTCGTCGCGCCCGAAGGTGTAGCCAAGAAACGGCGACACCTTCCAGCCATCCTGGTTGATGACATTCCATCCCACGCCATCGCGCGCGTTGATATACACGCTATCGCCGTAGGTCAGGTCGACCGACGGCCACATGGACGTCTCGTAATCGTCGCTCCCCAAGTAGTCGGGAGAGTAAATCGCCCCTGCGCCCAAGCTCCCCTGCCAGCCGCTTTCCTGTGCCTGGCTAGGCGTTGCCGCCGCCAGCAGCGGTAGCGCCAAGGCCAGCGCTGCGTATCGATATCTTGCCTGCATAGTTCCGACTCCCTGAGTTGCATGACCACCGGCTGGCCGCCCGCCACTTTGCAGGCATACGTACCCGGTCTTTTACATACGATATCGTAGGTATTTCTGGCGCGCCAGCCGATCTTCGGCAGTGGGAGGCGGGCCAGAGAGCGCTGACGTATCTGGGTACTTGAGCCTACAATGACGTTCGTTTTGTATTTCTGCTTACGCGGTAGCTGGCAAAATAGCCAAGGAGCGTCGGAGTGACAGGGTGGGTTTATTGGCTGGATTTAGCCGGTGTGATCGTCTTCGCACTCTCAGGGATCATTCTTGCTTGCCGCTCGCGAATGGATCCCTTCGGCATGCTGGTACTGGCCGCGATGACCGGCATTGGCGGCGGCACCCTGCGCGATCTATTACTTGGCATCCGCCCGGTGTTCTGGGTCACCGACCCTACCTATTTATGGGTGATCATCATCACCGTCGTGATATCGATCGTCGGCTTTCATTACATTCACCGCTTATCACGCATCGTTTTGCCCGTACTCGACGCCTTCGGACTCGCCATCTTCACCATCATCGGCGCTCACAAGGCGTTGGCCTTGGGCCATGGAGGTACCGTAGCGGTCTTGATGGGGCTCTTAACCGGTGTCGCGGGCGGAATGCTACGTGATGTGCTCGCAAGACGAGTACCCATGGTGCTACGCCAGGAAATTTATGCGACCGCCTCTATTGCAGGCGCCTGGACCTACGTCATTCTGTACAGCCAACCTATCCATCCCTACGTCACTATCGCTCTGCCTATCCTGGTGATCTTGGCGCTGCGTCTCAGTGCCATCTACTGGCGCCTCTCCTTACCGGTATTCGCCTGGATCACTTCGCCAGCCGAAGCCTCATCTCAAAGCACCACATCTCAAAGCACTATGCACAACGCAACACCGGCGTCGAAAGAAGTAGAAAAGAAGTCACGCCCTAAAGCCCGCGTGCGAATGCTCTCGCCCAAACGGCGTAGATAGCCATTAGCCAGGACAACTGCAACCTATTCGTTGCTTGGCATTTACAACCTATGAACTCATCCGCACCACAGGCTTGATGGTCTTGCCGGACTTGGAATCCGAAAACGCGTCTTCCAATGCGTCGAACTCATAAAACGTAATGAGCTTATCGAAGGGAAATTGCCCCTGGCGGTAGTATTCGATGAGCTGGGGGATAAACACCTTGGGCACCGAGTCCCCCTCGATAACGCCCGTCATGGTCTTACCTTCCGCCATCAGGTCATTGTGAACATCCAGCGTGACCTCCGGCGTCACACCCACGATGGCCAGTTGCCCCAGAGGACGCAACGCATGCAACCCCTGGCGCACGACCTGTGGCACGCCGGTCGTTTCGACAGCGTAGTGCGCGCCCGATCCGGTCACGGCGCGAATCTCTTCCACCACGTCCACCTGGTTGCCGTTGAAAGCGTGCGTGGCCCCCAGCTCCCTGGCGAGGGTCAGGCGGTTATCGTGTACGTCGACGGCGATGATCCGTGAACAACCGGCGATACGGGCCGCCATGATGGCGCTCAGCCCCACCGCGCCGCAGCCGTAGACCACCAGGCTGCTGCCAAACGCTGGTTTGAGGCGGTTGAAGACCGTGCCGCTCCCCGTCTGGATACCACAGCCCAATGGGGCTAGTAAGCCCAGATCGAGGTCGGCATCCACCTTGACCGCGTTGCGCTCATGAACCACTGCGTGGGAACCGAACGACGACTGCCCAAAGAAGGTGGAGACCTCTTCGTGCCCATGATGCAGGTAGCACGCCCCATTCTCGGCACGACCGCCGAAGTTCAATTCATTCATGCGCATACAAGCACTCGGATACCCGGTCAGGCAGTGCTCGCATCCACCGCAATGGGCGAAAGACAGGACGACATGATCCCCCGGCGCAAACGCCGTGACCTCGCTCCCCACGGCGTCGACGATGCCCGCGCCCTCGTGACCCAGAACGACTGGGAATGGCGTCAGTTCCAGGTCCCGGGCGACGGCGTCCGTGTGGCAAACACCCGTGGCCACGATCCGCAAGCGCAGCTCATTGGCACCCGGCTCGGTCAATGCCAGGGTTTCCACGGAGAAAGGCTCTCCCTTGCCTCGGGTAACGGCCGCTTTGATTTGCATGGAAGGTCCCCCACAACGGTTCGGTGAATGCCCCTCGCCATCCTGTGGTGGAGGCACATGATCACCGGGCCATAATACGGCCCGGTGGTATCGTCATTACCGCATACAGACTAGAACGGATACTGGCGCGGCGCGTGCTGTAGCGTGATCCAGTGTTCGGTGGTGAATTCATCGATCGCCCAGTCACCGTTGAAGCGGCCCAGGCCGGAGTTCTTTTCACCGCCGAACGGCGCATGCGGTTCGTCATTCACGGGAATATCGTTGACATGGGTCATGCCCGCCTTGATGTTCTGCGCAAAGCGTACGCCGCGTTCCAGGTTCTGGGTAAAGACCGCACTGGAGAGACCAAACTCGGTGCGATTGGCCAGTTCCAGCGCATGCGCTTCATCGCGCGCTGACTGAATACCCACCAGCGGTCCGAAAATTTCCTCCTCGGCAATTTCCATTTCCGCCGTGACATCACCGAACACATGCGGGGGAAGCACGTTGCCTTGTGCCTCGCCGCCGGTCAGCAGCTTGGCCCCTTCGGCCTGCGCCTTGGCGATCTTGGTCTGGAGCCCGTCGAGCTGCTTGGCATTGATGATCGGTCCCACAGCCGTTTCGGCATCGGCGGGATCACCGTAGCGCAGCGCCTTGACGCGCTCGACGAAGCGCGCTGTGAACGCTTCCAGCAGCGGTGCCTCGACGATGATGCGATTGATCGCCATGCAAATCTGGCCCTGGTGCAGGAACTTGCCCATCACCGCTGCATCGACCGCCTGCTCGACATCGGCATCCGCCAGCACCACGAAGGGGCTGTTACCGCCCAGCTCCAGCGCGACATGCTTGAGATGCTTGCCGCCGCTGGCCAGGCGTCCGATGTTGAGGCCCACCGGCGTCGACCCGGTGAAGGTGATCAACGACGGCACGGGATGCTCGACGAAGGCGTCGCCGATCTCCGACCCTGCACCGACGAGGACGCTCAACACCCCTGCCGGCAGCCCGGCTTCTTCAAAGATGCGCGCCAAGAGCAGTCCCCCGGTAATGGGCGTGTCGCTCGCCGGCTTGATGACCACCGCGTTACCTAACGCCAACGCCGGCGAGACCGAGCGCGCGCTCAGGTTGAGCGGGAAATTCCAGGGGCTGATGACGCCCACCACGCCCAGCGGGGCCCGATAGACACGACTTTCCTTGCCGGGAATGTCCGAGGGTAGAATACGCCCGTGTGCCCGCGTCGGCATGCTGGCCGCTTCCTGAGTGATCGCCCGCGCCGCGCCCCATTCGATCTGCGCCTTGATGCGGGTACTGCCGGATTCACGGATGATCCAGTCGATGATCTCGTCACGGCGCTCATCGAAAATCGTCACCGCACGGCGCATGACATCGCCGCGAGCGTTGGGCCCCATCGCCGCCCATTCGGCCTGGGCCACTTGTGCTTGGCGGTAAGCATCGTCCAGGTCCTGACGATCGGCCATGGCCAACTCGAGCAAGGTCTCCCCGGAATACGGATTGGTCACGCTCAGACAACGCTCGGCACGGCCTTGCCGCCACTCTCCCGCGATCGGCTGGGTATCCTGGCCGGCAAACAACGCTGCTTGTGTCATGTCTTTCACCTCAATCGACTAACGAAGACACGACCTCGCTGGGTCGCGTCGCTGTCATGCGAGACTAGCCGGGCATTTAATACGCAGACTAATAGTAATACCCAATGGTCTCGATACGTGGTGATCGCACCGCAAAACCCGACTAGTCCTCCAGCGGCTCGTAGGGTAACCCCACGTAGTTCTCGGCGATGGTCGTCAAGCCTGCCTCGGAGCCGGTGACATAGTCCAATTCGGCTTGCTGCATGCGGGCGCCGAAATCCTCTTCCTCGGAGAACTTGTGGAGGATCGAGGTCATCCACCACGAGAAGCGTTCGGCCTTCCAGACGCGCTTGAGGCAGGTCTGGGAGTAACGCGGCACCAGGTCGGTACGGCCTTCGCGATACACCTTGAGCATCAGCCGGTACAGCGTATTGACGTCGCTGGCCGCCAGGTTGAGTCCCTTGGCGCCCGTGGGCGGCACGATATGCGCGGCATCGCCGACCAGGAATAGGCGGCCATACTGCATGGGCTCGGCCACGAAACTGCGCAACGGCGCGATGCTCTTTTCCAGTGAGGGCCCCGTCACCAGGTTGGCGGCAACGTCCTCGGGGAGACGACGCCGAAGTTCGTCCCAGAAGCGCTCATCCGACCAGTCCTCGACCTTTTCTTCCAGCGGTACCTGCACGTAATAGCGACTGCGCGTCTGGGAACGCATGCTGCAAAGCGCGAAGCCTCGCTCGTGGCGCGCATAGATCAACTCGTCGGAAATGGGTGGGGTATCGGACAGCAACCCCAGCCAGCCAAACGGATAGACGCGCTCGAAGGTCTTCATCCGGTCGGCGGGAATCGACTGGCGCGAGACGCCGTGATAACCGTCACAGCCCGCGATATAGTCACAATCGAGCCGCAACGTTTCACCGGCCTGCTCGAACGTCACGTAGGGTGCGTCACTGTCGAGATCATGGGGCTGCACGTTATCCACTTCATAGAGGGTCTGACCACCCTCGGCCTCGCGCGCTTCCATCAAGTCACGCGTCACTTCAGTCTGGCCGTAGACCATGACCTGCTTGCCACCGGTATGCGCTGCCAGGTCGACACGCACCCGGCGGTTGTCGAAGGCCAGCTCGACGCCATCGTGCGGCAGGCCTTCTTCGTCCATGCGCCGATCGACACCGGCTTCGCGCAGCAGATCGACCATGCCCTGCTCGAGCACACCGGCACGAATGCGGCTCAAGACGTATTCGCCACTGCGACGCTCGAGGATGACGTTGTCGATCCCCGCGCGTTGCAACAGTTGCCCCAGCAGGAGCCCCGAAGGGCCGGCACCGATGATCGCAACTTGGGTTTTCATGGTGATCTCCTCTTATTCGGTTCTGAGCGCTGCCCAGTCATCGGCTTGCATTTTTCACCGATAAAAAGCCACGAATAAGACAAAAACCCCGGATGAATTTATACTTTCCCAAGATCAGCACATAACTTTGGTCGAAGTATCGACCTTCGTCGCACAGGGGGAAAGGCATGACGGAACGTCGGCAAGGCACCATTCCGGTCTTTCAACTCTATGGCGAGACCCATCAATGGCCGACGCCGGACTTGCTGCATTGTGAATCCATCGCCGAACGCAGCCGCCTGCACGATTGGCACATCCGACCACATCGGCATGCCGACCTGGTGCATGTCCTGCACATCGCCCACGGCGAAGTACAGCTGACCTTCGACAACGACATGCAGCGAGTCCAAGGGCCACTGTTGATCGTCGTCCCCTCGATGACGGTGCATGCGTTTCGTTTCTCGCGCGATGTCGACGGGCATATCGTGACGCTGGCCATGCCGCTGGCGCGGCATATCGCCGACACCCTGCATCCCCAGGGGCAGATCCTGGCACGAGCGGCGTTTTACCCGCTTGCCGACCAGCCGGAACGCGCCCCCATCGCCACGCTCGTCGACCAGCTCGATGCCGAGTACCGCCAGCCGGCCGAAGGGCGCGACGCCTTGCTCGAAGCCTTGCTCAACAGTTTGCTGGTTCTTGCCTCACGGCGTGCCACGCGTCGCCAGGCCCGACGCTCGCGCCATCATGAACGCGGCGAAGCACATCTCGCCCGCTTTCAACAGCTCATAGAAGCGCACTACCACCAGCAACCCAGTATTCCCGAACTCGCCGAGCATTTAGGCATCAGCAGCGCGCACCTCAGCGCGGTCTGCCAACGGCTCGCGGGACGCAGCGCCCAGCAATTGCTGCACGAGCGCGTCCTGCTCGAGGCCAAGCGCCACCTGACCTACACCAACATGACCATCGGCCAGGTCGCCGAACGGCTCGGCTTCAAGGAGCCGGCCTATTTCACGCGCTTCTTCAAACGCCATGTCGCCTGTTCCCCGAAGGAATTCCGCCAGCGTCAGGCATGAGGCTGACGACAGCGGCCCCGCAGCCGCTTTGGATCCAAAGACCTCATGTCGCGTTCGGCGCTTGCCCCACGCCGCCCAGCCCGAACAGCGTGCCGTACCGCAGCCCGATGTAGGCATGCTCGCGCATCAGCATCTCCGCCCGGGCTCCCTCGCCGCGCGATAGCGCCTGGAACACGAGCTGGTGCTGGGCATGCGCCATGCGCAACTTGCCGTATTCGCGATCCAGCGCCGCGTCATCGATGATGATCGAATCGGCCGAGGCGAAGGGCAGATGGTCGTTGCGCGCGATTGCATCGTGGATCACACGGCTGCCGGTGGCACCGACGATGGCACGATGAAACTCCTGGTTGAGGGTGGCCCAGAGCTCGATATCCGCCTTGACGAGATACCCCTTTTCCAGCAGCGCCTCGCCCCGTGACAGGCAATCGCGCAACTGGGCCTCGACCTCCTGCGGCACGCCCTGTTCGGCCAGACGGCGCGCCGCCAGCCCCTCCAGGGCCCCGCGCACCTCCACCGCACAGAGCACGTCCTCTTCGGAGAACTGACGCACGACATAGCCGCGGGTCCCGGTCTTCTGCAGCAGCCCCTCCTGCTCGAGCGTGCGGAAGGCCAGCCGCACCGGCATGCGCGATACCTGGAGCCGTTCGGCGACATGCAGCTCCTTGAGGCGCTCGCCGGGCGCGTAGACTCCTTCGCTGATGAGCTTGCGCAAACTGGCGATGACATTGAGGCGACCATTTTTTTCCGATTTTTCCGGCATCTACGCGCTCCTGTCGATGCTCCCATTTTTGGATCCAACTAAAGGATAACTTGACGATAGATAGGCCAAAAACCTTTACTTTGGATCCAAAGAATAACAATTCCCTACCCATAATGAGGAGAGAGATTACCATGTTCCCCAAGAATACTTGGTACGTGGCCTGCATGCCGGATGAAGTCGAAGACAAGCCGCTGGGCCGCACGATCTGCAACGAACAAATCGTCTTCTTCCGCGCTGAAGGGGGCCAAATCGCTGCCGTGGAAGACTTCTGCCCCCACCGTGGCGCTCCGTTGTCCCTAGGCTTCGTGCGTGACGGTCAACTGGTATGCGGTTACCACGGCCTGGAGATGGGCTGCGAAGGTAAATGCTCCAGCATGCCAGGGCAGCGCGTACGCGGCTTCCCCAGCATTCATGCCTATCCCGTCGTTGAGCGGCATGGCTTTATCTGGGTCTGGCCCGGCGATGCCGAGCAAGCTGACCCCGACCAGATCCCCGAGCTGCACTGGGCCAACGACCCCGAGTGGGCCTATGGCGGCGGGCTTTATCACATCAACTGCGATTACCGCCTGATGATCGACAACCTCATGGACCTGACCCATGAGACCTACGTGCATGCGTCCAGCATCGGTCAGCCCGAGATCGAAGAATCCGCGCCGGAAACCAAGGTCAACGGCGATGAAGTTCTGACCATTCGTCACATGGAAAACATCACCGCACCGCCGTTCTGGCAATCCGCGCTGCGTGGCAACAACCTCGCCGACGACGTGCCCGTGGATCGCTGGCAGATCTGCCGCTTCACGCCCCCCAGCCACATTCTGATCGAAGTGGGTGTCGCGCACGCCGGCAAGGGCGGCTACGACGCGCCGGCCGATGCCAAGGCATCGAGCATCGTGGTGGATTTCATTACGCCGGAAACCGAGACTTCGATCTGGTACTTCTGGGGCATGGCGCGCAACTTCAATCCACAGGACGAAGCCCTCACCGAGAAGATCCGCGAAGGCCAAGGGCAGATCTTCTCCGAGGACCTGGAGATGCTCGAATCCCAGCAGCGCAACCTGCTCAAGTATCCAGAGCGTCGCTTGCTGATGCTCAACATCGACGGCGGCGGCGTCCAGGCACGCCGAGTCATCGATCGAATCCTCAAGGCAGAAGCAGAGAATGCGCCGCAGCAGCAGGCTGCCACCGCCAGTTGATGGATCTTGCATAACGAAGGGGTCGGCGCACGCCGTCCCTTTCCCGGTTCGCCGTCCACCCGGCAGTAGGTCATCCCATGAACGATAGTACGCTGTCTCTGTTCGTCAGAGTCACCCAAAAACACCAGGAAGCCGAGGACATCGTCAGCTACGAGCTGGCCGACCCTCACGGACGCCCGCTGCCTGCCTTCAGCGCCGGCGCGCACCTCGATGTACGCGTCAAGGAAGGCGTGATTCGCCAATACTCTTTATGCGGGCACCCCGAGGAGCGCGATCGTTATTTCATCGGCGTATTGCGTGAGCCCAGCTCTCGCGGCGGCTCCGTCGCCATGCACGACGAGATCGAGGAAGGCGACCTGCTGCAGATCAGCGCGCCCAAGAACCATTTCCCTCTCGAACCCGCCAAGCGTTCGGTTCTGTTCGCCGGCGGTATCGGCGTCACGCCGATCCTGTGCATGGCCGAGCGGCTGTCGCACACGAAGGCACAGTTCGAGATGCATTATTGCGCCCGTTCACGAACGCGCATGGCCTTCGCCGACCGCCTCGAGCAATCCGCTTACGCTGATCACGTGCATTTCTACTGCGACGACGATCCCGAGACCGGAAAACTGGACGTCGCGGCCATCGCCGGCGAACCGGACGACGATACGCACATCTACGTCTGCGGCCCGAGCGGCTTCATCGACCACGTCATGTCGACCTGCAAGGCCCAGGGCTGGCCGTCGTCCCAGCTGCATACCGAGTATTTCACTGGCGTGGAGACGACCTCCGAGGACGACGAAAGCTTCGACGTGAAGATCGCCAGCAGCGGCGCAACCTTCTCGGTACCCAAAGACAAGAGCGTCTACGAGGTATTGAGCGAAAACGGCGTCGAGATCATGGTCTCCTGCGAACAGGGGGTCTGCGGTACCTGCCTGACGCGTGTTCTGGAGGGTGAGCCGGATCACCGCGATCTCTATCTCGACGACGACGAACACGCCGCCAACGATCAGTTCACGCCTTGCTGCTCACGCGCCAAGAGCAAGACACTGGTGCTGGACTTGTAAGACTCCCTGCCCGACCCACCGCTTGCAACGACGCCCCAACGGTACGGCCGTTGGGGCGTCGTCATATTGAACCGACAATCCAGATGAGTGCGCGATACCAAGGCTCACACTGGTTTGCCCTCTCTCCCGAACATCATCTCTTCCTGAAACATTAACTCTTGGTCTCATAAACAAATTGGTAATGTCTCAAAATACGAGATTACTGCATTATCAGAAGTCCTAGCATGGCATACGCCGTTTGCGAAGGTCTTAGGAGGCAACATGGGTTATTTCAAAACAAAAACTGTCGCTTTTGCGGCGCTTCTCCTGTTCGCTTCGGCGACACAGGCACAGCAATTGGGCATCGGTACGATGGGCCAGGGCACCAGCGGATATTCCATGGGGGCCGCGATTGCGCGTGTCCTATCGGAACACGGCATTGACGCACTGGTGCAGCCAAGCGCGGGTACCAGCTCTTACCTGCCTCTGATCGACATGGGAGAGCTTGATCTTGGCATTGCCAATGCCATTGAGGTCAACGATGCGGTCTCTGGAAAAGGGTACTTCGAAGGGCATGCCCTGGAAAATATTGCGCCTGCCGCGCGCCTCTATCCGTTTCGGGTAGGGATCTTCGTTCGGGACGATAGTGATATACAAACGGTTGCTGACCTAGCCGGGCATTCCGTCACCTACGGCTTTACCAGTCAGGCCACGATGAATCGCGTGTTGGATGCGATACTCGCCGCTGGTGGCATCGCACCGACCGATATCGAGAAAACAATGGTGCCTAATATCGTGCGAGGGGTGAATGCTTTCGTAACTGGCCAAGCCGATGGAGCCTTCTTCGCAGCTGGGTCCGGCAAGGTGACGGAAGCTGACGCCTCTGTGGGTGGCATTCATTTCCTCCCTTTGCCTGAAAGCGATGAGGCAGAAGAGCGCCTTCAAGACGTCGTTCCGCAAGCCTACGTGGACACCATCCAGCCACGCGAAGGCCTGACTGGCATTGATGAACCTATGCCGATGATGGCCTATGACTACATGCTGGTCGTGGGTACCCATGTGCCCGACGATACAGTGGCGCGTATCGTCACGATCCTGCGCAACAACAAGCAGGCGCTTGTCGACTCCTTCGGTGCATTCCAGGACATGGACCCAGAAGCCATGTATGTCGATATCAACGTGCCCTACCACCCCGGCGCACTCAGCGTATTGAACACCGAAGAATAAACTGACAATTAAGACGCGCATACCCACGGGCAAGGCAACTGGCCTGTCCGTGGGAGATGCTACCCATTACCACATCCGCACAGCGCGATCTTAACCTCGCCAATCTCCGATTGATGGATTACAGCCATGCCCATCTCGTCTCCAGGCACCCCGCGACAACCCACTTCCTTTGGCCTGCTGACGATGACGCTGGCCACAGTCATGACTCTCTGTGCCATTCTGCAAGCGCTCGACGTCCCACAGTGGTTGGGGCTAAGCCTGTATACTGAACAGTATCTAGCCGCGATCCTGGCCTTCGCGCTCGGCATGACCTTCCTCGTAGCCCCCCGCTTCAACGGAAGGCTGCGTTTCCTCGACCCGATCCTCGCGCTGGCAGGCTTTTGTGCCGCTGGCTATATCGCCCTGAGCTATCCAACGATAGTCAATGAATTAGTCTATAAGCCCGTGGACGGTCTGAGCGTCAGTCTCGTCATCGGCTTGCTGACGATTGAAGCCGTACGCCGGCTGACCGGGGCGGGACTGACAATCATCGTTGCCCTGTTCTTAGCCTACGGCCTCGTCGGTTACCTGCTGCCCTTCGGGATGACGCGACAGATCCTGTGGGACCGACTCGCAATCTATGTGGTCATGGATACTAACGGCCTGATCGGCTTGCCACTGATGGTCACGGCCAGCATGGTCTTTTCGTTCATCTTCCTGGGACAACTCCTCGTCAGTTCCGGCGGTAGCGCGTTCTTCAACGACTTGGCTCTGGCCTTGGTGGGACGTTCGAGAGGCGGGGCCGCGAAGATTGCAGTGGTCTCATCCTTTCTCTTCGGCAGCGTATCGGGCAGCGCTGTCGCCAATGTTGCGGCCTCGGGCGGCGTCACTCTGCCGCTGATGCGCCGTGCGGGATACAAACCCCACATGGCCGCCGCAATCGAAGCCCTGGCGTCCACCGGTGGGCAACTTGCGCCACCGATCATGGGAGCGGCCGCCTTTTTGATGGCGGAGTTCCTACAGATTTCTTTCGCCACGGTGATACTGGCGGCAGTGATACCTTCCTTGCTCTATTACCTGGCGATCTTCTTCTACATCGATGCCCACGCCGCCGCGAACGGCATGTCCCTGCCCGAGGACGTGGAAATTCGCCCGCTGCGACAAGTGCTGGCGGATGGCTGGCAGTTCGTCGCGCCTTTCGTCATCCTCATCTTCGGCCTCTTCGGCTTGAACTGGCGCCCGGAACTTGCCGCGCTCGCGGCCGCACTGGCACTGGCCGTTTTAGCGCTGTTCCTGCCCTACCGTGGCCAGCGCAGCCGCTTGAGCAACCTGCTGCGCGCATTTCCCGACGCGGGCAAGGGCATGATCGAAATCGTCATCATCGCGGCGGCCGCCGGGATGGTCATTGGCGTCCTGAACATCTCGGGCCTGGCGTTCTCCCTGACGCTGAACCTGGTGGCGATGGCAGAAGGTAGCCTGATGTTGCTGCTGCTTATCGCGGCCCTCGTCAGTGTCGTGCTCGGAATGGGAATGCCCACCGTCGGGGTCTACGTACTGCTGGCCAGTCTCATCGGACCTGCTCTCGTGCAGGCCGGCATCGAGCCCATTGCCGCGCACATGTTCCTGCTCTATTTCGGGATGCTCTCGATGATCACGCCCCCCGTCGCCCTGGCCAGTTTTACCGCCGCGACCATGGCCGGGGCCGAAGCGATGAAGACCGGCTGGCAAGCGTTCCGCATGGGCTGGGTGGCTTACCTAATTCCTTTCGTCATGGTGTTCGAGCCGGGGCTGGTCATGCAGGCCGCGCCCACCGATATCGCATGGCAACTCCTCGGGGCGCTGGTGGGCGTCTGGTTCGCGACCGGCGCCATCTACGGCTATCTGACCCGTTCCCTGGTCCTCATGGAGCGCGTGCTCCTGGGTATGATTGCGCTGGCGGGAATATTACCGTTCTCGCTGGGCTGGGGTGGCCATCTGGTCAATCTGCTGGCCATCTTCGCAGGCGTGATTCTCATATTTCGCACTCGGCTGATCCCGAGTCTATCTGGAAGGAGTTGATTGGTGGCCGACGGAAGCGCCTCTTCAAGTCTCACACGGCTGATGTCGATCCTCGACATTTTCACCGAAACACATCCGGAATGGTCATCGGACGACATGATGACCGAGCTCGGTTATCCACGTCCGACGCTGTATCGCTATCTCAAGGTCCTCACCGATGCCGGCATGCTAGCCTCCAACGGGCATGGCATCTACACGCTCGGCCCCAAGGTCGTCGAGATGGATCATCTCCTGCGGTTATCCGACCGCCTTGTCGGTATCGGGCGTCCCGTCGTCGAGCGACTGACCGAGCAGTACGCCTGTACCGCCTTTCTCGTGCGTTGGTACCGCAATCGTCTCCTCTGCATGCATTCGGAAACGTCGCTTGAAGCCCCGCTAAGCAGCTATCCCCGCGGCCGTGTCATGCCCATGAACCGAGGGGCCATCGCACGCACGATCCTCGCCCACCTGCAGTCTCGCAAGGCACGCAAGATCATCGAGTCCTTCGCGCCCGAGGGACCCGAAGACGCTCGCAAAGCCTATATCGACGAACAGATCTCGGCGCTGCGCACGGTGCGCCGGAACGGCTACGCCATCGCGTTCGGCGAGGTCACGCCCGGCGTCGTCGGCGTCGCCTCGCCGATTTTCGACGAAGCCGCAGAACCCGCCGGTGCGCTGTGTATGACCATGCGCCAGGAAGACTGCCCACGCGAGTTACAAGCCCTTACCACTCAGGCAGTTCCGGCCGCCGCCAACAGCATCACCGTAACGCTGCGACAGGCTCGCCGCACTGGCGAGGCCCCCTCAAATCTCCCAACTCAAGAGGAAGCCCAGAACCAATGAAAAACAAACAAGATGCAGATGTCATCATCTCAGGCGGTGGCCCCGTCGGCATGGGGCTTGCGATAGAGTTAGGGCAGCGCGGCATCACAGTCATGGTGATCGAAAAGCACCCTTCGCCGCAGCGCGTTCCCAAAGGTCAGAACCTGACGCAACGCACGATGGAACATTTCCGCGCCTGGGGCGCCGAATCGGAACTGCGCGCGGCCCGCACCGTGCCGGCCAACTTCGGTATTGGTGGCTTGACCAGCTATGCCACGCTATTGGGCGATTACCACTACGATTGGATGAAGCGTGAACTCGTCCACTCCTATTACAGCGCCGATAACGAGCGGCTACCGCAGTATGCTACCGAGGACGTCCTGCGTGCGCGGGCAACCTCCCTGGACAGCGTGACGCTACTGACCGGGAAGGAGGTGCATGATGTGCGCGAGGAGGACGAAGGCGTTACCGTCACCGTTCGCGACCGTGCTTCCGACACAGACAGCGTTTTCCGCGCCGCCTATGCTGTCGGGGCGGATGGTAGTCGGTCGGTGGTTCGCGAAGCCGCCGGGCTGACGCAAACCGTCTTCGATCATGATCGGTTGATGGTCCTGCTAGTCTTTCAATCCAATACGCTGCACCGTGCCCTGTTGGACAAGTATCCCGGCAAGAGCTTTTTCAATGTCCTGCACCCGGACCTTCAGGGCTATTGGATGTTCTTCGGCCGCGTCGATCTGGAAGGAGAGTTTTTCTTTCATGCACCCGTCCCCGCTGGGGCCGATCCGGAGACCTTCGATTTCCAGACGTATGTCGAGCGCGCTGTCGGCCAGCCCATTGACATGGAGATCCGCCATCGCGGGTACTGGGATTGTCGCGTCGCCATCGCCGACAGTTACGGCAGCGGACGCACCTTCATTGCCGGGGACGCTGCGCATAACCACCCTCCCTACGGGGGATACGGGATCAATACAGGCTTCGAGGATGCCCGCAACCTTGGCTGGAAGCTCACTGCGCGCCTCAAAGGCTGGGGTGGTCCCGAGCTGCTGGCCTCCTACGATGCCGAGCGTCGGCCGGTCTTCTGGTCCACCGCGAAGGACTTCATCGAGAAATCCATCGAGACCGACCGCGACTTCTTGGCAACCTACGATCCGGCCACCGACCTTGCCGAATTCGAGGCCGCCTGGTCCGCCCGCGCGCGCGGCGCAATCAACGAGGTCGGCGCTTTCCAACCCAACTACCGTGGCTCTCGCGTCGTGGCCGGCTCTCGCGACGGTACCGCCAGTGCGAAGGGCGCGCATAGCTTCACCGCCCGACCAGGTTATCACCTCGCGCCGCGGGCGCTTCCCGAGGGAGGCACAACTCATGATCGACTCGGCACGGAGTTCTCGCTCATCGCGCTCGGGCAACCGAACGATGCCGCGCGTTTTGCCGATGACGCGGCCCGGTTGCATATTCCCTTGACGGTCATCGAAAGCGCTGCCCCGGGGACGGAGGATGAAACGGCCAACTACGGCGCCTCGCTCATCCTCGTGCGCCCCGACCAGTTCGTGGCCTGGGCCGGCGATAAGATACCTGACGACCTAGGAACAACAGGCATACTGAAGTTAGCGGTCGGCGCTTGAAAATAGCGAGTAGGCGACAGGGAATCCCTTCGGCTTCCCTGTCATGCTCTAGTTCACGCCGTCCCCATTGGCGCTATCAACCGCGAACCGCTGTACCAAACCGTCGACGAACTTCTGTTGAGCGAAATTCAGCCCTCCGCTACGCCGATAGGTGACACCAATGCGGCGGCGATTGTCCGGCAACGTCACCGGCACCCGAACCAGCCCCTCCGGCAGCGCCCTGACTTTACGCGGTGAGTAGAGCAATAACGCCAGGCTCTGACTTTCGCGCACCATGCTTTCGGCCAAATGAAACGTCACGATTTCACATGGCTGAACGGGGGGCGTTTGTCCCATGTCCAGGAAAAGAGACTCGAAATAGGCACGTATCGGGGTCCCGGTCGGCGCCACGATCCAAGTCTGAAGTGCCAAGTCTTCCATCGATACGAATCGCCGAGCACAAGGATGATCCGAGCGCGCCAGCACCGTGATTTCTTCTTCGGAAAGCGGTACTTCGACTAACTCATCGTCTTCGCCAAACTCGCGTAACAAGCCGACCACCAGATCGATTTCGCCACGGCGAAGCGCATCCGTGAGCATCACATAGCTACCGGTCAACGCCGATAAATGCAGTTGAGGATACGCTACCAGCAATTCGCCGAAGACTTGAGTGATTCTTTCCTGTTCACAGAACGGGGTCATCCCCACCGCCACGCGCCCAGTCACCTCGCCGGCCAGGCGATCGAGCCGTTCATTGAGCGGTAGCATCAGGGCACGCAGCCGATTGCGTAACGCCGACAATTTTTCCGCCACGGGCTCGGCCCGCAGGCCGCCGCCCGTACGTTGAAACAACGAAACTCCCAGCCTCACGGACAAGGCACCCAGCGTACGACTGACATGCGACTGAGAGGTACGGAGCACACCGGCCGCCACGGTGGCCTTACCCGTCTGTACCACAGCCGATACGCAATCAAGGTCAGCCCACGTCACATCGAAAGGCAGGGGCAAAGTAGTCAGCCCAGCGCCCAGTAATGCCTCACGCTCACGCCTCAGCTCCGCCACTAGACGGGCACAATGTTGACGCACGACCTCGCCCTCGGGCGTCGGTTCCGCCCCGCTCCACCCCCGCTGAAACAAGCTTATGGACAACGTCGATTCGGCACGATGGATGGTGCGCGAGAGGCTGCTTTGGCTGATATTGAGCGCCTGGGCGGCCCGCGAAAAACCCCGTTGTTCGGCGACCGCCAGAATGGCACGCACCTCACGGATGGAAAGACGGGGTGACACCTCATCGTGCGACATGCTCGCGCCTCCTGGCGGCTGATTTTCCACTATATCAAAAACGCAAAGCGCTATTTCACCTTCGCATGAGACGGCCATGACGCTTTCGCCTAACGTCAGAAATACCTGACTATCTTGGCAATCGAGTGAGGAGACAACATGCCTGACAAATATAAAACGGCGGTGGTGCTAGAACGACGCGAGCTGACCGATCATATAAGTGAAATCACTCTGGGTTTAGCCGACGACTCACCCTTGCCGGCCTCCCGAGCCGGTGCACATGTCGAGCTACGCTTTGGTGGAAACGACGGCCGATTCTTGCGTCATTACTCGCTTATCGGCCCACTCGGCCAGGCCGATGATCATGAAGCCTTCTGGCGCATCGCGGTTCAACGTGAAAACCGCCGCCGGGGCTCCGATTACATTCACCGGCATTTCAGCGCTGGCACTAACGTACTGATATCTCCCGCGCTCAGCCCCTTTCGGCTGTCTTCCGATGATGGCCCTGTCTTGCTTATCGCCGGCGGTATCGGCATTACCGCGATCCTCCCCATGCTGCGCGCCTGCGTGATGCGCCGACGCGATGTCCACATGCTCTATGTCGGGCGCAACCGTGAGGCCATGGCCTATGTCGAGGAAGCCGAGGCGCTGGCTGGTGACGCCGTCACCGTGCATGACGCCACGGCGCTCGGAGGTAGGCCCAATCTCGACACATTGCTCGCTCAGCAGCCCACCAATACCACCGCCTATGTGTGCGGCCCGCCGGCATTGATCGACGGCACCCGCCAAGCAGCGCAACGATTGGGATGGGCGCCGGAACGCGTGCGTCACGAGATATTCAATGCCGCCCACAAGGCCGAGGACCATGCCGTCACGGTGCAGACCCGAAGCGGTACGCAGATTCCCGTCTCACCCGGCCATACCTTGTTGGAAGCACTCGAAGCGGCCGGTGCCGAGACCTTTTCCGACTGCCGCCGCGGAGAGTGTGGCCTGTGCATCACTTCGGTCAGCAGCGTCGATACTGACATCGACCATCGCGACCGTTTTCTCACCCCCGATCAGAAACGGAGCAATCGGCAAATCGCCTTGTGCTGCTCTCGTCCGCGTTCGGGATCGATTGCACTCGATATCTGAAAGATAAAAAGATAAAGGAGCTAACTGCCATGACCCACGCTAGCCAAGCGATACCGCTCAACGACGAAGCCATTTTCGACGCCATGCCCATGGAAGAAGGTGGCCAATTCGCCAATCATGCCACGCCCCTGATTCGTAACTGCTGGTATGTGTGCGCGCGGCGCGATGAAGTGGGCCGCACGCCTATCTCACGCCGCCTTCTCGACACGGATGTGGTCATGTACCGCACCCAAAGCGGCCAGCCGGTAGCCATGCATAATCGCTGTCCGCACCGTGCCTTTCCCCTAGTGAAAGGCCGGGTGGAGGGCGACCGGCTGGTGTGCGGTTATCACGGCATGGAGTTCGAACCCGACGGGCTATGCGCGCATCTGCCCGCGGTCTCTCATGTACCCGCCAACGCCTGTGTTCAGACCTACCCCATCGCCGATCGTGGCCCTTTGACCTGGATCTGGATGGGAGATCCCAACCTGGCCGACGAAGCATTGATCCCCGAACTGCCCTGGCTTGCCTCTTCCGAGTGGGGCACCGTCACCGGCGACTTTCATATCAAAGCCGACTATGTGTCGATGCACGAAAACCTCATCGACCAGACACATTTCCCTTTCTTGCATCCGGGCACAGTGGGTACACCTGAATACGCACGCGCCAGCATGGAAGCTTCCACCGAGGGTAATCAGGTAGCGATCACCCGCCGCCTGGACAACGCGCCACCCCCGGGAATTTACGGTAAACCAGCCGATATCATGCACAAGAATGTTGACCGTACCTCCGAGGCTCGCTTCGCCTCGCCCGCTGTACATACGGCCCATGCCAAGATTTTCGATACCCAACCGGATCCCGGAAAACCGTCGGTTTATGGCTACTACATCACGCATTGCTTCACGCCCGAGTCCAATCATTCCATCCACTACTGGTGGTTCAATTCCCGCGACTATCGCATTGACGACACAGATACCGATGACTTCCTGAGAGACGCCAGCACACAAGCGTACTATGAAGATGTCGAGGCGCTGGAATGGATCATGGACGTCGTTCTCAGCGATAAAGAAGCCCAGCAATTCGAGCTGAGTTTCGCGCCCGACAAGCCTGGCTTGATGGCTAGACGGATCATGCATCGCCTAGCAATGGCGGAGCGAGGCTGACACTAAATCCTGATTAGAGTCGGCTTCCGCTTCTTCTATCGCTAAAAAGGCTGGACAACGATCATCCAGCCTTTTCTTGCATCAAACTGCCTGATGATCGTAGACCAATTCTCTCAAGCGGCACCCAAGAGCCCATGCGGATCCAGCACGAACTTGCTGGCCACGCCGGCATCGAACTGCTGATAGCCCTGCGGTGCGTCTTCAAGCGAGATGACCTGGGCATTGACGATCTCGGCGATGTTGAGACGCCCATGTAGAATCGCCTGCATCAACTGGCGGTTATACTGCACCACCGGCGTCTGCCCGGTATGGAAAGAGTGGCCCTTGGCCCAGCCCAGGCCGAAGCGCAGGCTTAGGTTACCGCTCTGGGCCGCTTTCTCAGTGGCACCTGGGTCCTCGGTGACATAAAGCCCGGGGATGCCAATCGAGCCGGCTTCACGCGTCACTTCCATCATTTGATTGAGTACCACCGCCGGTTGCTCCTTGCCGCCATGGCCCACGGCCTCGAAACCGACAGCGTCGATGGCACTGTCGACCTTCGGTTCACCAACGACGGCGGCGATCATCTCGCCCAGACGATCGTGGCGGCTCAAGTCAATGGGTTCGAAGCCCATCTTGCGGGCATGTTCCAGGCGCTGCTGGTTGAAGTCCCCGATCATGACCACCGCGGCTCCCAGCAGACGCGCAGACGCCGCCGCAGCAAGTCCGACCGGGCCGGCCCCTGCCACATAAACCGTTGACCCCGCACCTACCTTGGCGTTCAAGGCACCATGGAAGCCGGTCGGCAAGATATCGCTCAACATCGTCAGGTCACGGATCTTGTCCATCGCCTGGTCGCGGTCCGGGAACTTGAGCAAGTTGAAGTCGGCATACGGCACCATGACATAGTGTGCCTGGCCACCGACCCAGCCGCCCATGTCGACGTAACCATACGCCCCACCGGCACGCTCGTCGTTGACGTGAAGACACACGCCAGTGTGCCCTTCCTTGCAGGTACGGCAACGACCACAAGCGACATTGAACGGCACCGAGACCAGGTCACCGATATCGAGGAATTCGACATCCTTGCCCATCTCGATGACCTCACCGGTGATCTCGTGGCCCAAGACCATTCCGGCCGGGGCCGATGTGCGACCACGCACCATATGCTGATCGGAACCACAGATATTGGTGGAAACCACCTTGAGGATCACGCCATGCTCAATGGCTTTACCACTCGGTGCTTGCATTTTGGGGTAAGCGATATCCTGAACCTCGACCTTGCCGGGCCCGGTATAGACGACACCACGATTGTTAGCCATCTTCGACCTCTCTTGCTGAGAATGGGCCGATACCGTACTCGGCATCGGCATAACGGGACCGGCGTCCATCTACCGCAGAGCACCTAGTCCATCATCATATCGGGAAGAAATAGCACGATCTCGGGGAAGACGATCAGCAGCCCAATGGCCGCAATCATTACTAGCCAAAATGGCATGACGCCCTTGAAGATGTCGCGCAACGGAACATTGGGTGCCACGGATTTGACGATGAAGACGTTCACGCCCACGGGCGGGCTGATCAGCCCCATTTCAAGCGTCAAGACGACCACCACACCGAACCAGATCGGATCGAACCCCAGTTGAGTGATCACCGGAAAGAAGATCGGCATGGTCAACACCAGCATGGCGAAGCCTTCGAGGAAACACCCCAGCACCAAGTAACACGCCAGTATCAAGAGCAGAACCCCATAAGGCCCGATATCCAGATGCATCAGGAAATCGCCCAGCGCTTGTGGGATATGGCTCAAGGCCAGAAAAGGATTGAGCATGTGCGCAGCAATCAAGATCAGCATCACGGTAGCCGTGGTGGTGATCGAACTTTGCGCCGCGCGCCAAAACGCAGCCAGCGTCAGCTTGCGCATGCCCGCGCCGAAGAGAATCGTCAGTCCGGCGCCCACTGCCGCCGCCTCGACAGGGGAAAAAATTCCTGTATAGATGCCGCCGATCGTCAACAGGATGATGATCAGGATCGGCATCGCGCCCAGCAGCCCCTGCTGCTTCTCGCGCCATGACGTCTTGGGACCGGAGGGCGCGAGAACCGGCTTGATGGTGGCCAGCAGCATGATCAGGAGCACGAACAACAGACACAGCATGATCCCGGGCAACACGCCCGCCAGGAACAGGCGGCCGATGGACTGCTGCGTCAGGATGGCGTAGATCACGAAGCCAGTCGAAGGCGGAATGAGGATACCCAGTGTCCCCCCCGCAGCCACCGAACCAGTCGACAACTTGGCACTATAGTTGTAACGCTCCATCTCGCCGAGCGAGACACGTCCCATGGTCAACGCCGAGGCAACGGACGAACCACACAAGGCGGCAAAACCCGCGCATCCCACCACCGTGGCCGATGCCAGGCCACCGCGTATAGAGCCGATGAGAGCGTAAGCAGCGTCATAAAGCTTACGACTCATCCCCGCCTCGGTAGCAATATTACCCATTAAAATGAATAGCGGAACGACGATCAATTCAGCGTTTGAGGCAATGGTAAAAGACTCGCTAACCAACAGACTCAACGCGGAATTGAAGCTATCCAGGAGCATCACTCCACCGAAACCTACGGCGAAAATGGCAAATGCCACCGGAATGCGCAGCACAAGCAATAACAATAACACTACGATACCCAAGGCGCCGATCAACTCGGTACTCATAAATCATCTTCCTCTTGAGAAGCGAGATGGCGACTCCCTGGCCTCAACAACGTGGTCACGATTCGTGCGAACATGGCAAACGCTGTCAAGAAGGAAAAGAAAGACACTGCATATTGGAAGGGCCCCTTGGGAATGCCAATGATATTACTGCTCAAATTCAGAAGCTCTGACATTTCCGCCGCGCCAATCATGGTATAACCGATGGCTGTAAAGATGGCGCATCCAATGAGCCATCCGGCAACATCTAGACAGAAATTCATCTTCCTTGGAAACTTGTCCTCGAAAATGTCGACGGCAATATTACCGCCTTGCTTGTCGCAGAGAGCCATGCCGCCGAATACGACAATCACCATCGTCATCTCCGATAAATCTTGTGCTCCCGTTAAGGGAAAACCGAAAAGACGCCCTGTCACATCTACAAGTGTCACGAGAACGATAAAGATCAGTGCCAGTGTACCAATGATGCTGGATAGGCTTATGAGCCTATCCAGCATGCGGGTCACATGCGTGAGTATGTGACTCATATAAGAATCACTCCCCACGCATGGCGTCTAGTACATTTTCTGTACCTTTTTCCGCCAAACGTTGCTTGCGAAACTCATCGGCTATTTTCTCGAACTTCGCAATTTCTTCATCGTTGAGTTCGATCACTTTATTATCAGAATCTTCGCGTATCTTCTTCAACGTCTCATTGGCACGGGCATTCCAGCCTTGCTCACCGCTGCGTGACAATTCCTTGCCGCTATTATCATCGACCGCCTTCTTGAATTCATCGGAGAGGCTATCGTATTTATTCTGATTCATGGTCAGATAGAACATGATATGCCCTAATGGCGCCCCCACAGAATAGACATTGGCGACTTCGTCGAGTTTGAAGTCATTGACAGCGCTTGCACCAGTGACCAAACCATCGATGAGTCCGGTTTGCAGTGAGTTGTAAACTTCCCCAGCGGGCATTTGCACGGGGGTACCACCATAAGCATCGATCAGTGCCGCCGTCATCTCGCCGGAGACACGAATCTTCAAGCCTTCGAGATCTTCCGGTGTGTGAATTTCTTCATCTTTCATGATGAAAATGCTCGGCTCGCTCGTCCAAAGTGCGAGCGGCTTAGTCCCTGGAAACTCGCTTTTAAGTTGGTCTTCGTAGGCATTCCACAGCATGTCATAGCCATGCATTCCGTCGGGAATTGCCCCTGGCATTTCCACGACCATGGACTTCTTGAACTGTGATGAAGTGTACCCAGGGATCCCCCAAGCAATATCGGCGACACCTTGCAAGACACGCGGATATTGCTCCTTGGGACCCGAGCCCAATTCCCCGCCGGGATATACTTTGACTTCTAGCTCGCCATCCGTTTGCCCCTCGACGCCTTCCTTGAAGGGATAAACGATGGAACTGTTGACGACATGTGCGGGTGAAACGAAGTGAGCAAGCTTCAAGGTTTCAGAGGCATTGGCACCTGTGCTCACAGCCATCGCCACGCCAGCCGTCAGTGTGAGCAGAGTGCGGTTTTTTAACGTTTTCATTCCGGCGTCTCCCGACTTTTATTCAACTTTAGTCTTGTTTTCCCTCCGTTTACGCACAAAGACACATAAGGAAACGGAGCCTTAAAGCACCGTACCCGGCCCTCAGTCACGGCAACAAATTCAAATCACGTGCTTGGGTATACGTTTTTGCTATCCTGCTCACGCATGAAACGGCAAAGCTGGATTTGCCAAGCGCTCACCAAGTTCCAGCAAAATACGCTGAAGCACTTTCAAGGCATGTGTTGGAGAATTATCAACGCGGGTCGTGATACCGATCGGGCGCAAGGTGCCCGTCAGCTTGATAGGGAGTAGCGCCAGCTGGCCGCTTTGAACCTCGAAGAAAACCTGATGAGGGGAAACCAATGTCACGCGGTCGCTATCCAGCAACAGCGTGCGGATGGTGCTGAGATTTCCGGATTCGACTACCACATCGGGTGGCGCCAAACCGGCACTGCGAAACTCCTGCTCAAAGCTCACGCGCGCCGGCGTTCCTTGGCGTGGCGCAATCCACCGCGCATCGAGCAAGTCACTCAGCGTCAGCGATGCATGTTGCATCAAAGGATGATCGCGGCGCGCCGCGACGGCGAGGCGATCATGAAAAAGCCGCTGCTGGGTGGTGTCCTCGCTAGTGCCCGCCTGACGCAGAGCGCCGATGAGGATATCGATCTCGCCATGACGCAACGATTCAAACAGCGCATCGTAGGTGCCCTCGAGAATCGTGACATGCAACTCCGGCAACTCGCGCAGCAGTGCGTCCACCGCCTGAGGGACGAGCAGCGAGCTCGACAACGGCAAGGTCCCGATTACCACGTGCCCGCGCACCTCGCCTTGCCAGGCTGAAAGGTCGTCGCTGACCAGGGACAGCTCACGCAGCGCGACCTTGACATGACGAATCAACACCACGCCGCCATCCGTCGCCAGCATGCCGCGTTGCGTGCGCAGAAACAGCGACACACCGAGCAGCCGTTCCAAGTCGCGCAGATTGCCACTCACCGCCGGCTGGGTCAGCCCCAGCCGCTTGGCCGCCTGGGGCTCGTTATGTAGATCGGCAACGGCCACCAGCACCGTCAATTGACGGTGCGACAGACGTTGCGTGAGCCGCTCGAAATGGCCCGCTGGCTGCATGCGCGCCAGCGCGGCCTCAGCATCGCTGAGCTGCTGCAAGGCGCGCCGGAAACGATGCAGGACGATCTTGCCCGCAGTGGTACACAACATGCCACTCCGGTGACGCTCGAATAGCGCCAGACCGAGCTCTTTCTCCAGATCGCGTACTGCCCGAGTCACCGCAGGTTGCGACAAATGCAGCGTCTCGGCCGCACGCATCACGCTCCCCGCTTCGGCGACCGCGATGACCGCTCGCAAACGCCGCATATTAGGGACGTAATCGAACGCCTCGCGATACAGTTCGGTCATGAAGGATTCCTTGGCATTGCTTGCTCGCGCCTAGCATGCCCCACGATAGAACATGGCGATATGCCATAAAGGGAGCATGCCAAGCACCTCACGCGCCTGCCGCATAAGCAAAACGCATGTTGACGCCGACGAAAAACATTATTCGCGTTTCAGGCGAGGTGACAGGATAAAACCATCGTCTTCAACGGTAGGTTTCAATAAATGACTGGCGCTTCTTCTTCTCCTGCTGGCCTGGTGGTCAGCGCACATTCTGCGGACTTCGTATGGCGGGCGGGCGGCGCCATCGCCCTGCATGCCCGGCAAGGCTATGCCATGCATATCGTCTGCCTGTCGTTCGGCGAGCGCGGTGAATCGGCCAAGCTTTGGCGACAGGGCAACATGAGCGAGGAAAAGGTCAAAGCGGCTCGCCGCGAAGAAGCCGAAGCGGCCGCCGCAGCCCTGGGTGCCACGGTCGAATTCTTCGACATCGGCGATTATCCCATGCGCGCCGACAAGGACACGCTATTCCGACTCGTCGATGTCTACCGCCGCGTTCAACCCGAGTTCGTGCTCACGCACTCGCTCAAGGACCCCTACAACTACGACCACCCACTCGCCACCGATCTGGCCCAGGAAGCGCGCATCATCGCGCAGGCGGAAGGCCACAACCCCGGCGAGACCATCGTCGGCGCCCCGCCTGTCTACTGCTTCGAGCCGCACCAGCCGGAGCAGTGTCAGTGGCGTCCTGACGTGTTGCTCGACATCACCGAGGCATGGGACGACAAGTATCGCGCGATCCAGTGCATGGCCGGGCAGGAACATTTGTGGGAATACTATACCCGCGTCGCCCTGCAGCGCGGCGTGCAGGCCAAGCGCAACATCGGCATCACCGCGAAGAAGAACATTCAGTATGCCGAGGGCTATCAAAGCATCTTCCCCCGCGTCACGGAGAATCTGGCATGACGACCTATCTCGTAACGACCGCCCTGGAAACGCCCGGCATCGTCGTTCGCGACTTTCCGCGTGCCGAACGTGAACATATCGACGCCCTGGGTGAACAGGGCGTGGCGACGGTACACGAAGCCCAAGGCCGCAGAGGACTGCTGGACCCCGCCATCCGCCCCCTCCAGCAGGATCATGGCATCTGCGGGTCGGCGGTGACGGTTCTGGTCTCGCCCGGCGACAATTGGATGTTTCATGTCGCGGTGGAGCAATGCCAGCCCGGCGACATTCTCGTGGTGGCGACGCGCTCGCCCTGCATCGACGGCTATTTCGGCGACTTGCTCGCCACCTCGCTGCAGGCACGCGGCGTGCGCGGCCTCGTACTCGACGGTGGTGTGCGCGACACACACACCCTGCGCGAAATGGGCTTCTCCGTCTGGTCGCGTGCCGTGCATGCTCAGGGCACCGTCAAGGAGACACTCGGCTCGGTGAACATTCCCGTCGTCTGCGCCGGTCAATTGATCAACCCCGGCGATATCGTCGTCGCCGACGATGACGGCGTGGTCGTGGTTCGTCGCGATGAAGCCGAAAGCGTGGTCGCCGCCAGTCGCAAGCGCGCCGCCGCCGAGGAAGACAAGCGCGTGCGCCTCGCCAATGGCGAACTGGGCCTCGACATCTATGACATGCGTCCACGGCTGGCCGACAAGGGGCTGACTTATTACGACGACCCACAAACGCTGGCCCGCGCTATGGAGCGCTCATCATGAGCCAGACGCGCATCCCGTGCCTGCAGATGCGCGGCGGTACCTCGAAGGGGCTGTATTTTCTCGCCGAGGATCTACCCAGTGACGCCGTGCAACGTGGCGCGGTGCTGCTCGCGGCGATGGGCTCGCCCGATGCGCGTCAGATCGATGGCCTTGGCGGGGCGACCTCGCTGACCAGTAAAGTCGCGATCATCGATCGCCCGACCCGTGACGATGTGGATGTCGATTACCTGTTCGCCCAGGTCGTCGTCGAGGCGCCCCGCGTCGACTACGGACAAAACTGCGGTAACATCCTCGCCGGTGTCGGCCCCTTCGCCATCGAGCGCGGCTGGGTGACGGCATGCGACGGCACCACGCCGGTGCGCGTGCACATGGTCAACACCGGCCAGGTGGCGGTCATTCATGTGCCCACCCCCGAAGGCCGCGTCGAATACGCCGGCGATGCCGAAATCTCCGGCGTACCGGGCAGTGCCGCTCCCCTGATCATCGAGTTCCGGGATACCGCCGGCTCGAGTTGTGGCGCACTACTGCCCACCGGCAATCCACGCGACACCCTCGAGGGTGTCGACGTCACCTGTCTCGATAACGGCATGCCCGTGGTGTTGCTGCGCGCCGAGGAGCTCGACGTCAGCGGCCACGAAAGCCCCGCCGAGCTGGAAGCGGATGAGGCGCTGCGCGCGCGGATCGAGCGTATTCGCCTGGCGGCAGGGCCGCGCATGAATCTGGGCGATGTCAGCGAGCGCACCGTGCCCAAGATGACCCTCATCGCCGCGCCTCGGCATGGGGGCAGTCTCGCCACACGCTCGTTCATTCCGCATCGCTGCCATGAGGCTATCGGTGTGCTCGGCGCGGTCAGCGTGGCCAGCGGCTGTCTTATCCCGGGTACGGTGACCGAAGGCCTGGCGGTTCTGACCGAAGGACCATCGCAACGCTTGTCGATCGAGCATCCCACCGGCGAGTTTACCGTTGAGCTGGTTCAGGACGCGCAAGGCGAGGTCGTACGTGCCGGCCTATTGCGCACCGCGCGGCTGCTCTTCGAAGGCCATCTTCATATTCCACGCGCCGTCTGGGAAGGCAGACCTGAGCCAGCGTCCACCTCTGGAGCCGCTTCATGACATCCGTACCGCTATTGCTGCTACCGGGCCTGTTATGCGATGACGCCGTCTGGATCGATGTGCGCGAACGCCTCGTCGCCCCCACGCTGCCCACGCCCGACTACGGCATGGCCGATTCCATCGACGCCATGGCCGACGTCGCCTTGCAAGGCGCGCCCGAACGCTTCATCGCGGTGGGACATTCCATGGGTGGGCGCGTCGCCCTTGAGATCCAGCGTCGCGCCCCGCAGCGCCTCGCGGGCCTGGCGCTGATGGATACCGGCTTCCGCGGCCGGGCAGCGGGAGAAGCGGGCGAGCGCGAACGTGACAACCGTCACGCGCTGCTGGCCAAGGCCCGGCAGGAGGGGATGCGCGCGATGGGCGGCACCTGGCTGCAAGGCATGGTGCATCCCGAACGCCTCGGCGATGACGCGCTCATCGACGCCATTCTCGCCATGATCGAACGCAAGGACCCCGACACCTTCACCGCCCAGATCGACGCCCTGTTGGCCCGCCCCGACGCCACGGCGCAACTGGCCGGCATCGCCTGCCCGACCCTGCTGCTGTGCGGACGCCAGGATGCCTGGAGTCCGCTGGAACGCCACGAGGAAATGGTGGGGCTGATTCCCGGCAGCCGTCTCGAGGTCATCGAAGAGGCCGGCCACATGAGCCCCATGGAGCGCCCCGCCGCCGTCGCCCGAGCGCTCGACCATTGGAGAAACAGCCTATGACCCCCTTGTCCCACGAATCCCAAGCGGCCATCGAGCAGGCCTGCACCCGCCTGGTCCTCGATGCCGCCGCCGCCACCGACCGTCAGGACTATGCCGGCCTCGTGGCGCTTTTCACACCGGACGGCCAACTGTTTCGGCCCACCGCTCCCGAGGAACCTCTCGCCGGGCGCGAGGCGATCCTGGCAAGCTACCGGGCACGCTCGGCACAGCGCATCACGCGACATTTTTGCAGCAATATCCGTGTGCAGGTGGAAAGCGCCGAGCGCGCGCGGATCAGCACTTACGTGCAAGTCTTCGCCGCCGATACCCAGCACACGCCGGACGGCCACTTCGGCTGGCCGTTGGCGGGACGCACCATGATCGGTGAATTCGACGACCTGTGCGTCCTCGATCAGGGCGCCTGGCGCTTTGCCGAGCGCCACGCGCGTTTCGTCATGCATCGCGACGGCTGACGCCATGGCACACGCCATGCGTCATGCCGACTGCCACCACACAAGAAAGGGAGTACACGTCATGTCGGATACGCAAGAGCGCTGGGGCATTCCCGGCACCTATGTCTTCGACCTTGCGCTCTCGCGGCAAGGGTATGCCATCAACAAGATGTGCAACTCGCTCAAGTTCGACGAGAATCGCGAGGCCTTCAAGGCCGACGAAGAAGCCTATATGGAACGCTATGGCTTGTCGGAAGAACAGAAACAGGCCATTCGCGAGCGTGACTGGCTGCGCCTGACCCAACTCGGCGGCAATCTGTTCTTCTTCCTCAAGCTCGGCGCCACCCTGGGCTACGGGCTTTACACCATCGGTGCGCAGATGCGTGGTGAAAGCTACGAGCAGTTCATGTCCACCCGCAACGTGCCAGGAGCAACCTAATGGGCAAGATCGTCGCCGGCATCGGCTCCTCCCATGTGCCCTCCATCGGGCGCGCCTACGACCAGCAGAAACAAACCGACCCCGCGTGGCAGCCGCTTTTCGACGGCTACGAACCGGTCAAGCGCTGGCTCGCCGAGGAAGTGAAAGCCGATGTCGTCATCCTCGTCTATAACGACCATGGCACCGAGTTCTTCCTCGACTGTTACCCCACCTTCGCGCTGGGCGTCGCCGACAGCTACGCCGTGGCCGATGAAGGCTACGGCAAACGCCCCTTGCCGGACTTCCCCGGGGATGCGGCGTTTTCCGAGCATCTTGCCAACTATCTGGTCGCCGACGAGTTCGATCTGACCCTATGCCAGGAAATGGCGCTGGACCACGGCTTTCTCACCGCCATGCCGCTGCTGTGGGATCATGACGAGACGGCATGGCCGGTCAAGGTCGTCCCCCTGCTGGTCAACGTCATCCAGCATCCCCTACCCACCGGCCAGCGTTGCTACAAGCTGGGCGAGGCCATTCGCCGCGCCGTCGAAGCTTACCCTGAGGATACCCGCGTTGCGGTGGTCGGCACCGGCGGTCTTTCGCATCAGCTCAATGGCGAGCGTTTTGGGCATATCAACGAAGAGTGGGACAAACAGTGGCTGCAGCGCATCCAGGACGAGCCCCGCGAACTGGCCGCCCTGTCGCACAAGGAGGTGATGACGGCGGCCGGCGCCGAGGGCGGTGAAGTCATCATGTGGTTCGTGATGCGCGGCGCCATGACCGAGCGCGTCGAGGAAGTGCATCGCTTCTACTACGCCCCGATGACCACGGGCATGGCGTTGCTCGCGCTCAACAACAGCGACTAATTTCCGCTCTCGAAAGAGGTATCGAAAATGGCACGCATCATCGGCGGACTCGCCGTTTCCCACACCCCCACCATCGGCTTCGCCGTCGATCACGAGAAGCAGGAAGAAGCCGCCTGGGCACCGATCTTCGAAAGCTTCGAGCCGATGACGCAGTGGCTACAGGACAAGCGTCCCGATGTGCTGTTCTACATCTTCAACGATCACGTGACGTCGTTCTTCTTCGATCACTATTCTGCCTTCGTGCTGGGCATCGACGACCACTACGCAGTCGCCGACGAAGGCGGCGGGGCGCGCGACCTGCCCGGCATCGGTGGGCATGCGGCGCTGTCGCGTCATATCGGCGAGAGCCTGATGGCCGACGAGTTCGACATGTCGTTCTTCCAGGACAAGCCGCTCGATCATGGCCTGTTCTCGCCCATGTCAGCGCTGTTGCCCTTCGAGGACGGCTGGCCGGTCGACGTCGTGCCGCTGCAGGTCGGCGTGTTGCAGTTTCCCATTCCCAGTGCCGCGCGTTGCTACAAGCTGGGGCAGGCGCTACGCCGTGCCATCGAGAGCTATCCGGACGATCTCGACGTGGCCATCGTCGCCACCGGCGGCGTCTCGCATCAAGTGCACGGCGAGCGCGCCGGCTTCAACAACCCAGAGTGGGATGCGCAGTTCCTAGACCTGCTGGTCAATGACCCACAACAGCTCACCCAGATGACGCTGGCGGAATTCGCCACACTGGGGGGCCTGGAAGGTTCGGAGGTGGTCACCTACCTGATCATGCGTGGCGCGCTGTCCCAAACCGTGACTAAACGCCATCAGGATTATTACCTACCGTCGATGACCGGGATCGCCACCCTGATCCTCGAAAATCAGGCGCAGCCCAACCCTATCGATCTAAGCGAGCGCTATCGTCAACACAGCCGCCATCAACTGGCCGGCATCGAGGCACTGGAAGGCACCTACCCGTTCACGCTCGAACGCAGCCGCAAGGGCTATCGCATCAATCGCTTCCTGCATCGGCTGATCGAGCCCGAATGGCGCGAGCGCTTTCTCGCCGATCCCGAAGCGCTCTTCGAGGAGGCGGCACTCAGCGATGAGGAGCGCCGCCTGATTCGCGAGCGCGACTGGCGGGGCATGATCCATTATGGCGTCATCTTCTTCCTGCTGGAGAAACTCGGCGCCGTCATCGGCACCTCCAATCTCCATATCTATGCCGCCATGCGCGGCGAGAGCCTGGAAGAATTCCAGAAGACCCGCAATCAGCAGGTCACCTACTCCGTGGCTCGACGTCGAGATACCGACGAAGCATCTTCGTCAGATACTTGATACGCTGACGCTTTATTTCACCACCTCGGGAACGTTCGATGGTTCATAAAAAGGCAATCGCGTATTCAGTGTCGTTCGCTGCTTTTCTAGGCCCTTTTACGCAAACCGTCTACGTTCCCATCCTCCCCGAGCTGCAAGACACACTGGCCACCAGCCAGTTGCTGATCAACACCAGCATCTCGGTGTTTACCTTCATTATTGCCTTCATGCAGATCCTCTACGGTCCGCTGACCGATAGCCTGGGACGCAAGAAGGTGCTACTCCCCGGGATCGCACTTTACGTCGCGGCGTCGATCGGTTGCTTTTATGCCGATCACATCACCTCGCTGCTCTTCTTCCGCGTATTTCAAGCAGTCGGGATCGCAACGGGATCGGTGGTCGCTGTCACCGTCATCGGCGATCTTTTCCAGGGCGAGGAGCGCCTCAAGGCGATGGGCACCTTTCAGATGATGGTCGCGCTCGGCCCCGTCATCGGACCGGTCGCGGGCGGCTTCATCGCCGGCCGGTTCGACTATCACTTCGTCTTCCTGGCGCTGGCCATCGCCGGTGCATTGGTGGGGATAGTCAACTGGCTATTGTTGCGGGAAACGAAACCTTCTGGCCCTGCCCGCAAGATCGATCTCGCCGAATACGCCCGCATCGCACGTGACCGACAGGGGCTGACCATCGGCATTCTGGGCTTTGTACAGTTCTATATTTACTACAATTTCCTGGTCTATCTGCCGGTCATCCTCGACCAGGGATACACGCTCTCCGTGGCTCAGAAAGGACTGATGTTCCTGCCGCTTTCCGTCGCCTTGGTGCTGGGAAGCTTCCTGAGTAGTCGTGTGCAGAAACGTCTCTCGACGGAAAGTCTGCTGGTGATCACCGCCTTGTTGTGCGCCATCGATGTCGTGGCCTTTCTGGTCACGGCAGCGCACTCGCTGACACTACTCATCGCGACGACATTCCTGTTCGGTTTGCTGCTGGGCCTGTCGCTTCCCGCGCAGACCGCACTGCTGACGCGAATCTTCGTTACCCACCGCGCCACCGCCGTAGGTCTCTACAACTTCTTTCGCTTCATGGGCATGGCCAGCGGGCCGTTTCTCGGCGCCCTGTTGTTCGGCCTCGGCGGTCTCCCCCTGTTGTTCAGCATCGCTGCGCTGTTGTTCCTGCTCATCGCCCTGCTCGCTTGGCGTAACCTCATGTCTGCCCAACGCGCCTAGACAATGCCCCTCTCAGAGGCACCCTTGCCCTTGAGGGGCCAATCGCGCCTAGAATGAAGGCAGGCTTCTCGCCCGTCATAAGGCGTGAGTGATATTCAGCGCGCATCGGAGGTCCCCATGTCATTGACACCTTCCACCATGATCGAACTGGGCTCCCCACTGCCGGCATTTCGACTTCCCGATGCCGACGGCAAGGAAGTCGACAGCGCCGATTTCGCCGGGCGGCCGATCCTCGTCGCGTTCATCTGCAACCACTGCCCCTTCGTCAAGCACATCGCGGATGCCTTCGCCGATTTCGCCCGCGAGTATCAGGCCAAGGGCCTGGCGGTGGTCGCCATCAACAGCAACGACTTTCACGCCCACCCGGATGACAGCCCCGAGCACATGCGCGCAGAAGTCGACGCGCGCGGCTACACCTTTGATTACCTGGTGGACGAAAGCCAAGACGTAGCACGCGCCTTCGAAGCGGCCTGCACCCCGGACTTCTTCCTCTTCGACCACGAGCACCGGCTGGCCTATCGTGGCCAGTTCGACGCCAGCCGGCCCAGCAAGGAAACGCCGGTCACCGGAGAAGATCTACGCGCCGCCGCCGATGCCGTCCTCGCGGACCGCGCACCGTCGGCCCAGCAAATCCCCTCCATGGGCTGCAACATCAAATGGAAGTGAGCGATGTTCAGCGCGCGCGGCGCCGTATCGCCGAGGCGCTCGCACCAACACCGCTGGTGCTCGATCACGTGCTTTCCGAACGCCTGGGGCGGCGTGTGTGGCTCAAGGTCGAGTCACTACAGCACACCGGTTCCTTCAAGGCGCGCGGCTCGCTGAACTGGCTGGGCACGGCCCGTGACGAGGAGCTCTCAGCGGCGGACTGGGTGCCGTATCCGCCGGCAACCACGCCCTGGGGCTGGCCTGGGCGGCACGCCAGCGGAGCGTACCCGTGACCATCGTGATGCCCGAGAATGCCAGCCCCTTCAAGGTAGAAGGCAGCCGCGCGCTGGGGGCGGAGGTCATCCTGCATGGCGATATCAACGCGGCCTGGGCATTGATGCATGAACTGGTCGCGGAACGCGGCCTGACGCTGGTGCATCCGTATGACGACAAGCGCATCATGGCCGGGCAGGGCACGCTGGGGCTCGAGGTACTCGAGCAGGCGCCCGACGCGCAGGCAATCCTGTGCCCCGTCGGTGGAGGCGGGTTGATCGGGGGCATCGGAGTGGTCACCTCGGCACTGCGTCCCTCGCTCTCGCTGATCGGCGTGGAACCCAGCGGGGCGGCCAGCATGGCGCATGCCTGGGCCCAAGGCGGCCCGGCGAAGCTCGACAGGGTCGAAAGCTGCGCCAAGAGTCTCGCCGCCGCCATCGTCGGCGAACACACCTATCCGCTGAGTCGCCGATACGTCGCCAAGCTCCTCGCCGTGGACGAAGAGGCCATTCACCGCGCCATGCGCCATCTGCTCTACCAGACCAAGCTGGTCGCGGAGCCCGGCGCCGCCGTGGGCGTGGCCGCCCTGCTGGAAGACGCCGCCACGCTGCCGCCGCAAGGCGATATCGTGGTCATCGTCACCGGTGCCAATCTAGGACGCGATGAGCTGGCTGAGTTTTTGTGAGCGACGCCTTTGACGTACGTGCTTGAGCGACGTGCTGGCCTCACATACTCGAGTCAGGTGCTCAGAAGTCGAAGAACACCGTCTCGCCCTCGCCCTGAAGGCGAATGTCGAAGCGATAGCGGGGCTTGCCCTCGCCCTCTTCGCGCGTAGCGATCAGCGTCTGACGCCGCGTGGGTGACTCCACCGCGTTGAGCACAGGGCAAGCCTCGTTGGCGTCGGCTTCGTCGTCGAAGTACAAACGCGTATGTAGCTGGATATTGATGCCTCGCGCGAACACGGCGAGCGTGACGTGCGGCGCCATCAGGCGACCATCCCGACGCGCAACCTGCCCCGGCTTGATGGTGTGAAAGCACCACTCGCCGTCGCTTTCCACCGTGGTCGCGGTGCGTCCGAAGCTGTTGAAGGGCGCGCGCAGATCGAATTCGCACTGGTAGTTTCCGTGAGCATCCGCCTGCCAGGCTTCCAGCAAGGCGTCGCGCACCAGATCGCCATTGCCGTCGATGACGCGTCCCACGAGTTCGATCGCTTCACCGTCGGCCTGCGGCGAGGCGAGCCGGTTCCAGATTTCTTCCTCGCGCGGCGGCAGGCCGGCGATATCCAGGGCCAGGCCGATATGCACGTAAGGGCCGGCCGTCTGCGACGCGGTTTCACGCAGCATGTTTGCAGCGCAGGGCTGTGAGTTCGGCTGTTGCATGATTTACCCCTGATTCTCGAAATAGGTTTGCAGTTCGCCACGGACCACCAGGTCGAAACGGTAGGCCAGGCAATCCATCGAGCGGCTACGCGCCATGTCGAGACGACCGGTCATCGTCTCCACGGCCTCGGGGTCGCGCAGGGTATGCACGATGGGGCACAGCGGAATCAGCGGGTCACCCTCGAAATACATCTGCGTGATCAGCCGTGTGGAAATCGACGGCCCCATCACCGAGACGTGGATATGCGCCGGGCGCCAGCTATTGATGTTATTGGGCCAGGGGTAAGGGCCGGGCTTGACGGTACGGAAGCGATACCAGCCTTCGTCGTCGCTCAGGCAGCGCCCCACACCACCGAAATTCGGGTCGAGCGGCGCCAGGTAGCCATCCTTCTTGTGGCGGTAGCGCCCACCGGCATTGGCCTGCCACATTTCCACCAGCGTGTTGGGCACCGGCTTGCCGAACTGATCGACGACGCGGCCGAACATGATGATCCGTTCACCGATGGGCAATCCGGCCTGCCCGGTGCGCGCGGGATCTGCACGATAGTTGAGCAGCAAGTCGTTGTCGTGGGGCCCCATGCGCAGGCGCGAGAAGTCCGGGCCGCCGAGTTCGGAGACGCTGGGCGCCTGCATGCTGACGTAGGCCTGGTTGGGGGAGCGCGCCACCGTCGTCTTGTAGCCCGGCGCATAGGCCGGAGGGTGCCAGTTACGGTCGCGCTCGACGAAGCGCTTGTTATCGTTGCGAGGCATGCGGATCTCCTGATCGAAAGGACCGCGGCACGAGCGAACACCGCGATATCATGCCTCATTGTCCGGGCCTAACGCGGCCTGCCAATTGAAATGGCCGACTACCACTATAACCCTGAGGATATATCGGCCAAAGGTCTATGCGACGAAGGCATAAGCATACGACCGAGCGCCGTTACACCGAAGGCGCTGCCATTTCGGCAACGATATCGCGCAGACACGCGCTCAAGGCGTCGACACCGGGGTTGCGCGGCAGGGCAATGTTGGTGCACACCCCGACGGAACCGCCCCGTGATTCCAGGCGCACGGGCAAGCGTGCCAGACGGCCATCGCGGAGATCCTCGCGTACCGCATCGAGAGGCGCGACCCACAGCGCGTCGCTGGCCAGGGCGTAACGACGGCTCAGCGAGAGCGACAAGGTTTCCAACGCGATACGCGGCGGCTCGGCGCCTTGCTCGACCCAGAAGCGCTCGACCTGATCACGCAGGGTGGTCGACGTCGGAGGGACGATCCATGCATGGGCGGTCAACGCTTCGCTTTCCAGTGTGTCGTGCGCCAACAGCGGATGTCCGGCGCGCACCACCAGCACCAGCGGCTCATAATACAGGTGCTCGAACTGCAGGCCGCGAATTTCGCGCGCTTCGCTCATGCGTCCGGCCACCGCGTCCAACTCCCCCATCCGCAGGCGAGAGAGCAGATACGCGCTAGGACCCGTCACCACATGAACGCGCCATTGCGGTGCCTGGGCATGCAGGCGATGCAGCGCCCGAGGAAGCAAGCCTTCCTCGACGGTCGACAGCGCACCCAGACGCACCACCGCTTCCTGCTGGGCAGCATCCCGTACCGCCTGGAACCCCTCGCCCAGGCTGCGCAGCGCCGGGCCGGCGTGACGCAGCAGGGTCAAACCGGCGGCGGTCAAGGTAGCGCCTTGCGGGCTGCGCTCGAAGAGTGTCGTCTCGAGAATCTCTTCCAGCTCGCGAATCGTCTTGGACATCGCTGGCTGGGTGATGGAAAGCGCCTGCGCGGCCTTGGCCAGGCTCTGCAACCGCGCGACTTCCTGAAACGCCATGAGATGGCGTAGCTTGACGCGAGCGCTCAGCATCGCGGTGTCCTCACGAATCACAGGCGGGGGCGCAACGCACGCATGAAGCGCGATGTCGCGACCCCGCCAAGGTCGGCATCAGTAAGATGAGGATATCAGCAGGCGCTTGGTACCGGCCATGGCGATGAGGCTTATCGCCATCGACTCATTGCCGTGAAACACAACGGCGCCGCCTCGCAAGACGGCGCCGCGTCACGCGAACGTGGTGTCATCACAACGCGCATTTGCCATCACGCAAGGACAAGGCCTTCTCATAGACCGCTCGTGCATTGTCGATGCCACGTTCTTTCAGGCGTTCGAGGTAACGCTCGGTGCCACGCTTCAAGGGGCCAGACCACTGCGGGTCATTCAAGGGGTCCTCGACGCTATGGATCGTATCGCCCTGCTCCCGCGCCTGTTCCTTGCCTTGAGTATCGAGCGCGTAGAACACCTCGCCCGCTTTCTCGGCCCAACGCATGCCACTGTTGGCATCGATCGCCTCTCGCGCCTCGGGCGATAGCGCCTCGTAAGCATCACGATTCATGACTGCCATCAAGGCGCCCGTGTAGTAGGGAATATCCAGGTGGTAGTTAGCCAACTCGTTGACCTGGAAGACCTTCATGGCCTCCCAAGGCAAGCTTAGACCATCGATCACGCCACGCTGCATCGAGGTATAGATATCCGGTGCCGGCATGCCCACCGGATCGGCCCCCATGCTTTCCAGCATGTCACTGGAGACCTCGCTGGGCGTACGTATACGCAGCCCTTCGAGATCCTCGGGTGACTGCACCTCGGTCTCGCGCGTATGCAGGGGTGCCGGCCCGGTGGTGAAAAAGAACAGCGGATGCGAATCGGCGTACTCGTCGCCCAACGCGCCAGCATCGTAGAGTGACTGCAGAATACAGGCCCCTTGCGGCGCGCTGGCAGACACACCTGGCAACTGCACGATCTCGGAAAGCGGGAAGCGCCCCGCCGTATAGCCCTGTAGCGTGACGGTGATATCAGCGACGCCGTTGACGACGCCCTCGTAGGCACTACTTGCCTTGCTCAACGTTTGCGAAGGGTAAATCTCTACCTTGAGTGTGTCCTCGGAATCTTCCTCGACCTGATTCGCCCAGGCCTTGATGAGATCTTGATTAACGGCAGATTGCGCCGGCCACAGATGGCCCAGACGCAGCGTGGTATCGGCCTGGATACCGCTTGCCGAAGCGGTAAGCCCGAGCCCCAGAAGGCAACATGAGATGGCGTGTTTCATTGTATGACCTCGTTATCGTTGTGTGATGTATACGGTCGTGTGGCATTCACAATCTGGCGTCGTGCCTGTTATGTAAGGCGTTTTTCAAGGCTCGATGGTGGTCGTGGAGACTTCGATGACGCGGGGCTTATCATCGTCGAGGGCAGTTCGCAGTGCCGCCTCGAAGTCGTGGCGGGCCGACACGGCCACGGCCTCGACGCCATAGCCCGTGGCCAGGGCACAGAAATCGAGCCCGGGGACGTCGAGTCCGGGGGAATCCTCGGCATCCAGCAGGCGTGAGAACCAGCGTAGCGCACCGTAGGTGCCGTTTTTCAGGATCACGAAGACCACGGGGATACGGTATTGCGCGGCGCTCCACAGCGCGGTAATGGCGTAATTCGCCGAACCATCACCGATCACGCCGATCACGCGACGCTCAGGGCGCGCCAATTGCACGCCGACGGCTGCCGGCAAGCCGAAGCCCAGCCCGCCGGCGGCGGGGAAGAAATAGCTGCCGGGATGGCGCATTTCCACACGTTCCCAGAACGCCGTCACCGTCGAAGTCGATTCCTTGACGTAGATCGCATTTTCCGGGGCCAACGCATTCATGACATCTAACACCGTCTCCGGTGTCAGTAGGCCTTCGGGGTCCACTTGCGGTTCGGGCCTTGGCAACGCTTCGGGACGCGCCCGATCGCTCTGCTGGAGACGCGGCATCAAGGCCTCGAGCGTAGCGTAAATGTCACCGATCAGGGCATCGCCCATGGGGGCGCGCGCCGCCTCCTGCATGTCGCAGGTGAGGTGAATCAGCTTGGCGCCCTCGGGCAGGTAACGCCCTGGCGCATACTGGTGATAGCGGAATACCGGCGCGCCGATGACGACGATGAGATCATGTCCCGCGAGGCGATCCGAGATGCCCTGTATCGCCGCCGGTAAGACACCACGAAAGCACGCATGACGCGTCGGAAAGGGGCAGCGCGAGGCCGACGGCGCCACCCAGGTCGGCGCGTTCATGCGCTCGGCCAGCATCACGGCCAAGGCGTTGGCGCCATACGCATCGACATCCGGCCCCAGCACCAACACCGGATTGCGGGCCGCGTTCAAGCGCTCTGCCAGAGCCCCGAGTTGCGCCTCGGTGGGTAGCGCTGCACTGCTCACCTCACGCTCGTTGAGCAGCGCGGTCTCTTCGCTGACCTCATGCCCCCAATCATCGTGCGGAATCGACACGTAGACCGGCCCCCGCGCCGGCAAGTCGGCCGTGTGGATCGCCTGGCTCAAGGCACGCGGTACATCTTCCGGACAACTCGGCTCGTAACTCCACTTGACCAGTGGGCGCGGCAATTGCGGCGCATCCACGTTGGCCAGCATCGACTCGACACCGATCATCGAGCGCGCCTGCTGGCCGGCAGTCAACACCAGGGGGGAATGCGAATACCAGGCATTGGTCAACGCGCCCATGGCATTGCCGGACCCGGCAGCAGCATGCAGATTCACCAGGGCCGGATGCCCACTGGCCAGGGCAAAACCATCCGCCATGCCGACGACGACCCCCTCATGCAGTCCCAGGACATAACGGAAATCGGCGGGAAAGTTCTTGAGAAAAGGCAACTCATTGGAGCCGGGATTACCGAAAACAGTCGTCAACCCTTGGCGGCGCAATAGATCATAAGTCGCAGAATGTACGGTGGGCATAACTACCTCGAAACGTCGTGTTCTAGAACGATAGTTTTCTTGCCAACACGACTCAAATCATTATTCTTTCTATACAAAATAAACAGGATTTATACGAATGCGCCCTATAGACCTTAATCTCATACGGACATTCGTGACACTGTATGAATCGCGTAGCGTTACCCTCGCCGCGCACCGACTCAATGTCACCCAGCCCTCCGTCAGTTATTCTCTTTCCAGGCTTCGCGAACTTTTCAATGACCCTCTCTTTTCCAGAACGCGCGATGGCATGGAACCCACCTTCCTTGCCACGCAGGTCTACGCGTCTTTTCGCCATGCCTTGACGCAGATCGAGCACACCATCAGCGACAATCAGCATTTCGATCCTCGCCACTCGCAGCGGCGTTTTCGGCTGGCATTGACCGATTTGGGAGAAACGACACTGCTGCCTGCGATTCTTCAGCGCATGCAGGCGCTAGCACCACACATAGAGCTTGAGGTCGTGCCGCTGGAAATAGAGAAGATCAACGCATGGTTCGACAATAAAAGTGTCGATGCCGTCGTTTGTAGCCGGGATATAACGGCGCCCAACCTGGGAAAGAAAGCCATTATTGAGGAGCGCTATGTCTGCTTGCTAAGCAAGCAGCATCCACGCGTTCAGCAGACGCTCGACATGGAGACCTTTACACAGGAACATCACGTCGTCATCTCGCCTTCATCGGGCCACGGGCTCGCCGAAGATATATTGAAAGCACATGACATCAGCCGAAAAGTCAGTGTCGTCGTGCCCCACTTCTCGGCGTTGCCGCGTATCCTGGAGAATTCAGAATTGCTGGCGATACTCCCCCAGCAGATCGCGCAAATCTTTGCTCGGGAAGCCGCCTTACAGATATGTGAGCTACCTTTCGACGTGCCGAATGTCGAGGTGACACTCTACTGGCCACGTCATGCCGATGATTCATCGGCGCAAGAGTGGTTCCGTCAAACGCTCATCGAGGCCATCGCCCCGAGGCATGAACAGAAGGGTCCGACAGACGCGTGCTGACGGACCATGTAGTGTCACTTAAGCGTCACACAATTCCTTGAGAGTCATGACAGTATCGTACGTCTGTGCTCCAGGCAGGCCCTTTTCCTGCAGATCGTTCACGTAACGGTTGACCGTATCCTTGAGTACGGGGCCCCAGTCTTCGTCCTCGAGCGGATTCTCGACGGTGATGATTTTATCGCCCGCATCGAGTGCTTCCTGGCGGCCTTCCTTGCTCAACTCGTCGTAAACACCACCGGCCTTCATCGACCATTTCATGCCGCTATGCTCGTCGATGACTTTCTTGAGGTCGTCGGGAAGGTTCTCGTAGGTACTCTTATTCATCGTCGCGATCAACGACAAGTCATATAACGGCACCTCGGTGTGATAATTGACGAGCTCGTTGACGCGGAAGGTTTTGGCACCTTCCCAATTGATGCTCAAGCCGTCCATCACACCGCGTTGCAGGGCAGTATAAATGTCGGGAGCAGGCATCCCCACGGGCTGGGCACCGAGGTCCTCCATCATGTCGCCCACCAGCGAAGTAGGACGTCGCAACCGCATGCCTTCCAAGTCACTAGGCTTGGCAAGTAACTTATCCTTGGCGTGCAGGTACCCCGGCCCCGTGGTAAACATGAACAGCACATGCGTGTCCGCGTACTCTTGATCGAGGTTGCCTTGTTCGTAGAGCTTCTGCAGCACACAGGAGCCTTGGCTACTGCTGTTGGAAACGCCGGGCACCTCGACGACCTGCGTCAGGGGGAAACGTCCCGAGGTGTAGCCTTGGGCCGTCGCACCGATATCGGCGATACCATTGACTACGGCTTCGTAAGTAGCATCCGACTCGGCCAGCGTCTGGCCCGGGAAGACCTGAACATCCAGACGACCGTCCGAAGCTTCTTCTACGCTATCGGCCCATGCCTGGAAGATTTCCTTATCGATCTTGGAGCCACCTGGCCATACGTGCGCTAGACGCAGGGTTTCTGCCTGAACCAAGCCGGGCAGGACAGCCAATCCAAGAGTCAAGCCGGCGGCATAATATATTGTTTTCATTTCAGAACCTCATTCTTTGTTTATTGCTATCGTTTAGATCCATCCATGCAGCTAACGCTTTCTCCTCCTGGAATCAGATGAGAAATAGACTGAGCGCGGGGAAGGCAATCAACAGTGCCAAGCGCACGAAGTCCGAGATAATGAAGGGCGTAACCCCTTTGAAGATTTCGCCCAGCCCCACGTGAGGTGCCATGGCTTTGATCACGAAGACGTTCATCCCCACAGGTGGCGTTATCAACCCTAATTCGACAGTCAGTACGGTCACGATGCCGAACCATACTGGGTCGATACCCACGCTCTGAATGATCGGAAACACTACCGGTACGGTAATCACCAGCATGGCGATGGAATCCATGAACATGCCGAGCACGAAATACAGCAGTAGAATGCACAGCAGCACCACGATCGGTGTAAGATCCATGCTTAACAGGAAATCACTGATAGTGAAGGAAATACGCGAGACCGAAATGAAATAGCCCAGCGTCTCGGCTCCTACCAGCATGAAAAACACCACCGAGGAAAGTGCCAGCGTTTCCTGCACGGATCGCCACAACCCCCTCGCCCGCATCCCTTTGGCCAAGGCATACAACAAGGTCGCGAACGCGCCTACGCTGGCCCCTTCTGTAGGCGTAAAAGCACCGAAATAAATGCCCAATATGAGCAGCAGGAAAACACCGAAGAAAGGTGATAGTCCTGCCAGGGATTTAACTTTATCGCCCCAGGACGTGGACTCTCCGGCAACGGCAAGCGAAGGCTTGAGCCGCATCACGACGGTGATCGCCAATGAATAGAAAACGAGCCCCATCAAACCGGGTATGAGACCCGCCATGAACATATCGCCTACCGACTGCTCAGTAAGGATGGCGTAGATCAGCAGCGCGATGCTCGGCGGAATCATGATCCCCAGCGTCCCACCTGCGGCCAGCGCGCCGGTGGCCAAGCCACGGTTGTAGCCGTAGCGTTCCATCTCGGGAAGCGCGACGCGCGTCATGGTACTTGCCGTGGCTAATGACGATCCGGAAATCGCCGAGAAGATTCCGCAGGAGCCGATCGCCGAGATCGCCAGCCCTCCTTTCCAGCCACCGCAGATCACGCGGGTAGAGTTGAACAATTTACCCGCCATACCTGAGTGTGCAGCCAACACCCCCATTAAAATGAACATGGGGACCGCACTAAAGCTGTAGTTAGACAGCACTTCCACTGGGACGGACTTGACCATCGACAGGGCGGCGCCCACATTGATGATCTGCGAGAATCCCACGATACCGACGATCAACATCGACAGCGCCACCGGCACACGCAGTAGCATCAACACCAGCAGCAAGGCCAGGCCGATACCGCCAATCATTTCACTCCCCATGAGCGGTTTCCTCCTCTTGGCCGAAGACACCGCTCAGCAATACATGCAGTAAACTACGCAAGCTGAGTAACGCACTCAGGAAGGCGGCAAAGAAATAGATGGGCCCCATGGAGATACGCAGGTCCTGAGTCACTTCACCATGCTCGAGCGCCCCCCTTCCGGAGTCGATTAAGCCAGTGAAGAGAATGAAACCCAGCACGGCGAATCCGATTAAGTAAAAACCATGTATACGCGTCTTGAGTGAGTCGTTTAAACGGTGGGTCAGTACTTCAACCACCACTTGGCTCTTCTCGACGCTCGCGGCCATGGCCGCGAGCAAAGAAAACAGCAGCAGATAACTGACCAGCTCCACGCTACCCGCCACGCTGACAGATATTGCATCACCGGTCAGATCACTCAAGTAACGCAGCCCGACATCAACGATCGTCACCATCAGCAAGGCCAATAGCGATACACCGCCAATGATCTTACACAGGGCGCCCAGCCAATGGCTGAGTCGAGTGAGCCCTTGCTGCATACTATTCTCTCCTAGGCCTTATTTGGCTGAGCAGGATTTGCTTGCTTCAAGAGCGGCATAATAGACGTCACGAGCTTGTTCGAGACCACGTGATTCGAGCCCACCGAGATACTGATCGATCCCAGCCTTGAGCGGTTTTTCCCATGCTGAATTCTGGAGCGGATTCTCGATGACACGAATGGTGTGCCCGGCTTCTTCAGCTTCTTTTTTGCCGGCCTTGTCATCGGCAGCAAAGACCTTTCCGGCTTTTTTAGCCCACTTCATTCCGGAATTTTCGTCGATGGCCTGCTGTTGCTCGGGTGTCAGACTCTCATACGTATTCTGATTCATCGTGGCAACGAAGATCAGCGTATAAAATGGCACCTGTGTGTGATAGTTGGTCAGTTCGTTGAGACGGAAAGTTTTCATGCCTTCCCAAGGAAAGCTCAGCCCATCTATCACGCCACGCTGCATGGAGGTATAGATTTCCGGTGCCGGCATCCCCACCGGTTCGGCTCCCATGTTCTTCAGAATATTGCCCGCCACCGCCGTAGGACGACGTATCCGCAGACCCTCGAGATCGGAAGGCTTCTGCACATCCGTTTCACGGGTGTGGATATAGCCTGGCCCGGTGGTGAAAAAGAACAGCGGGTGTGAATCTTTATATTCCTGGTCGATCTTTCCATCGTCATAGAGCGTCTGCAACACGCAGGCGCCTTCCGGTGCCGAGGACGCCACGCCCGGCAATTCAACGATCTGGCTCAGCGGAAAACGACCATTGGTATAGCCTTGCGCGGTAATCCCGATATCGGCGATGCCGTTGACGGTCGCATCATAGGTTTCATCGGCCTGACTCAAGGTCTGCGAGGGATAGTTCTCGATCTTCAGTGAGCCATTGGAATCTTCTTCCACTGCCTCGGCCCAGGCTTCGAAAGCCTCTTTATTGATCGACGAAGCGCCCGGCCAGAAATGCGACATGCGCAGCGTGGTTTCCGCATGGGCGGTCGAAACGGCAGCCGCCGTCAGGGAGAGGGTAAGCATGCAAGTGAGCGTACGTTTCATGGCGTTGATTCCTCTTGTTATCTCAAAGAGGCCCGGTAAGGACCTCTCGGTTCCATCGCCTTCCGAGGAAGGCCGGGCAGGGCTTTCGTTATAAGGTGTTGCCCCAGCCCAGTTTCTTGGCCATCGAGAAGGCATGATTGGCAGCCGGCACGCCGGCGTAGATCGCCACATGCATCAGCGCCTGGCGCAGTTGCGCTTCGCTGAGGCCGATGCGTTGAGCGGTTTTCAGGTGGAGCTCCAGCTCGCCGTCACGACCCAGCGCCGCCAGTACTGCCAGGGTGATCATGCTGCGCTCGGTGCGGCTCAAGTCATCGTTGCCCCACAACTCGCCCCAGGCCATGCGCGTAATCATGTTCTGGAACGGCGCGTCGAGCGTAGTGGCATTTTCGCTGGCACGCGCCACGTGCTCATCACCCAGCACCTGCTTGCGCGTCTCAAGCCCGGCGGCATAGCTCACGCCGTTCTCGTCGACGTGCCCGTCACTCAGCCAGGCACGTAGGCGTTTGGCGATCGCCTCGGGCACTTCCACACTGGGTACGTGGGCGATGTCCTCGAGTACTTCGAGACGCGCATCGCCGAACTGCGAGGCCAGCGTCTTCAAGGTATCGGGCGGGGTGGACAGATCCTCACGCCCCCCTAGAAGACGTACAGGTCCGCTGACATCACGCAACCGGCCGGTAAAATCGGTCGCGGCCAGCATTTCGCAGAGCCGTGCGTAACTTTCGTCATCGGTGCGCGTGAGCTGAACTTTCCAGCCCGTGTAGACAGCCGTGTCACGCTGCACGAACGCCTCGGAAAACCAGCGCGGCACGATCTCGTCGGCCATGGCAGCCAGGCCTTCCTGGCGCACTCGCGACGCCCGCATGTGCCAGTTGTCCGGGGTACCGATCACCGCGCCGGTATTGGTAAGCACCACATTGACGAGCCGCTCGGGGCACTGGGCCAGCAACTGCTGGCCGACCACGCCACCAACCGACGTGCCCACGAAGTGGAAGCGCGCAAGGCCCAAGGCATCGGCCAAGGCCAAAGCGTCCTCAGCCAGATTTTCCGACGTTACCGCTGCTGTCAGGCCGGTGCTCGCGCCATGACCGGGAAGATCCCAGGTCACGCAGCGAAACCGCCCGCGCAGGGCCGCGACCACGCCTTCCCACACGTCCTGACTCATGCCCAGCGGATGTGCCAACAGCACCGCGGGCAGCGCGTTTTCGCCGCTATCGCGATAGGCGATCGTACGACCCGCCACCGTCAAGAAAGCCATTGTGTTCTCCTCAAACGCGTTCGATCACCGTGGCGATCCCTTGCCCCACGCCCACGCACATGGTGCACAGCGCGAAGCGCTTATCGCTGAGCGAAAGCTCGTGGGCTGCCGCAGTGATGATGCGCGCCCCGGACATGCCCAGCGGGTGACCCAGCGCGATCGCCCCGCCGTTGGGGTTGACGCGCGGATCGTCGTCGGCGATGCCCAGCTCGCGCAGGCAGGCCAGCGATTGCGAGGCGAAGGCCTCATTGAGCTCGATGTGGTCGAGCTGATCGAGCGTCATGTTCAGTCGTTCGAGCAGCTTGCGCGTCGCCGGCACCGGGCCGATGCCCATGATCCGCGGCTCGACGCCGGCGGTGGCCATGCCGTGGATGCGCGCGATCGGCACCAGATTGTGGCGCTTCATCGCCTCTTCAGAGGCGACGAACATCGCCGCCGCACCGTCGTTGACGCCAGAAGCGTTGCCCGCGGTGACCGAACCCATCACGCTGGAACCGGCGGCCCGGAACGGTGTGGGCAGGGTAGCGAGCTTCTCGAGGGTGGTCTCGCGCGGGTGCTCATCGGTGTCGAAGACCAGCGGTTCCTGCTTACGCCGGGGAATCTCGATGGGCACGATCTCTCGCGCCAGCCGGCCGCTGTCCTGGGCCTGCTTGGTCTTGTGCTGCGAGGCATAGGCGAACTTATCCTGATCCTCGCGGGAGATGTTGAACTGCTCAGCGACGTTCTCTGCCGTCTCGGGCATCGAGTCGACCCCGTACTGTTCCTTCAACAGCGGGTTGATGAAACGCCAGCCGATGGTGGTATCTTCCATCGCCTGGCCGCGCGAGAAGGCTGTCGGCGCCTTGCTGACCACGTACGGTGCCCGCGACATCGATTCGACGCCACCGGCGATCATCAGCTCGGCCTCACCGGCGCGGATGGCGCGCGCCGCGGTGCCGATGGCGTCCATGCTCGAGCCGCACAGCCGATTGATGGTGGTGCCGGGCACGGAGGTGGGCAGCCCCGCGAGCAGCAGCGACATGCGCGCCACGCTGCGGTTGTCCTCGCCGGCCTGGTTGGCGCAGCCCAAGATCACATCGTCGATGGCCACCGGGTCGAGATCCGGCGCTCGTGCCATCAGCGCGCGAAAGATATCCGCAGCGAGATCGTCAGGACGCACGCCGGCAAGCGCGCCACCGAACTTGCCGACCGCCGAACGGATCGGCTGGCACAGATATACGTCTCTCATGCCTGTTCTCCCGAATGGTGGCGGTCGGTCCTCGCCTTGAGTTCACGCAATACGGTCAACTCCTTCTCGCTGGGCGCATCGGTGGTCTCGAGCGTCTCGGCGAAACGGATCTCCCAGCCGGTGGCTTCCTGGACCTGCTCGGCGCTGACGCCGGGGTGCAGCGAGACGACTACCAACTCCTTGGTCTCGGGGTCGGGGCGCATCACGCACAGGTCGGTGATCACCCGGGTCGGCCCTTTGCCGATGTTGGGCACACCGTCACGCGCCTTGCCATCGCGACCGAAGCCCAGCGTGGTGACGAAATCCACCTCGCTAACGAAGGTGCGCTTGGAGTGCTTGAGGGTAATGAAGACCTCGCCAGCACTCGTGGCGATCTCAGGCGCTCCGCCACCGCCCGGTAAACGCACCTTGGGCGATTGGTAGTCGCCGATGAGCGTAGTGTTGAGATTGCAATAGCGATCGATCTGCGCAGTGCCCAGGAAACCCACGTCGACCTTGCCGCCCTGTAGCCAGTAGCGGAACATTTCCGGCACCGACACGGTGGTCAATGCGGTCTCGCAAAGTTCGCCGTCACCGATGGACAGCGGCAGTACTTCAGGCTTGGTCTGCAGCGTGCCGGACTCGTAGATCAACACCACGTCCGGTGCGTGCGTCAGGCGCGCCAGATTAGCGGCCTCGGAGGGCAAGCCAATGCCCACGAAGCAAGTCATGCCGTTTTCCAGCGCTTTCGCCGCCGTCACGGTCATCATTTCCGAGGAGGTGTATTCGTTACTCATTGGGCCTGACCTCCTGCGTTGTAAACATTGTCATCGAGCCATGTCTGGAAGGTGTCGCGATCGCGAGCGATGGCGTCCCACTCCTTGTAGAAGCGGTTGTCACGCGGGTAGTAGCCGTGAGCGTAGGAGGGATAAGCGCCCTTCTCGGCTACCGCGATAGCATCGATCGCCCATCCCGGAACCACGCAGGCGTTGGGGCCGGCTTCAAGGTCGTCGACCACTTCCTCGACGGTGACGATGCTCTTGCCCGCGGCGAGGATCGTCTCCTTCTGTACCCCGATGATGCCTTCCACCAGCACGTTGCCCTTGCGATCCGCCTTCTGCGCATGCACCACGCTGACATCGGGACGGATCGACGGCACTGCGGCGAGCTTCTCGCCGGTGAACGGGCACTCGATGAACTTGATCTGATCGTTGACCTTGGGCAGGTCGCTACCCACATAGCCGCGCAGCACCGCCAGCGGCAGCCCCGCCGCGCCGGCCTCGAACGCGCACGCCATGGCCGCGTGACTGTGCTCGAAGATCTCCACCTTGTGCGGCCAGCTTTTCTCCACCGCATCGCGCAAGCGATGCAGCGACCCCACGCCGGGATTACCGCCCCAAGAGAAGATCAACTTCTTGGCACAACCGGCACCGATCAATTGGTCGTAGACCAGATCCGGCGTCATGCGGATCAGCGTCAGGTCACGCTTGCGCTGGCGAATGACCTCGTGTCCGGCGGCGAAGGGAATCAGGTGGGTGAAGCCTTCCATGGCCACGGTGGCGCCATCTTCGACATAGCGCGCCACGGCGTCATGCAGGCTAAGAAATTCGGCCATGCGGATTGCCTCGCAACTTGTTCGCTTGGTGAACACTGGTTTGTGATACGAACAAAATAATCACGAAAACATGTCGCGTCAAACCTCACGAAGATGCGGACCCTCACCACCAAATTATCTAAACAGCCTTATGAAAACGATTTAAAACAATTTCTTACCCACAATTCAGTCGTTCGATGACACGCTCGACCAGACAGCGGCTACTACCAATGTATGATTCAGGGCGCACCGCCTGACGCAGCGCTTCGGCATCGATTCCGCTCCCCGCTACCTTCTCGTGGTCCAGCAGGGCCTCAGCATAGGTCACCCCATCGCGACGCGCGCTTTCCGACGCCTCGCGGGCAACGCGACGAGCATCATCGGTGGCCAGAACGCTCTGCAGAACACGCGCGGCTGGCTCGGCCATGATCGCACCGCCAGTAATCTCAAGGTTGCGCGCCATAGCGTGATCGTGGACCTCGAGTCCGCTTAGCAGATGGCGCAGGGTTTCGAGGGCACCTTCGAGCAGCAACACCGCATCCAGCATCGGCGCCCACTCGGCATGCCACTCGCCCAGCCCGCGTTCGAGTGGCTGTGCACCGGCATTGGACAGCACGCTCAACGCCGCGTGGATCTGGCGCGCCGCCGCGCGGATTCGTGCACAGCCTACCGGATTACGTTTGTGGGGCATCGACGACGATTCACCAACCCCGGCTTCGGCCGGTTCCGCCAGTTCACCGACCTCGGTCTGGGTAAGCAAGGCGATATCCAGGGCGACCTTCTCGGCGGCGACTGCCACGGCATCCATCGCGCTTCCTAACGCATGAATCGGCTGACGGTCGGTGTGCCAAGGCAACCACGGCTCGGCGAGTCCCAGACGGCGCGCCATGCCGGTCATGATCGTCACACCTACGTCATCAAGGCCTGAATGCACACCCACGGCCCCGCCGAACTGCACGTAGAGCCCGCCGGCGAGCACATCGTCCAGGCGCTCACCGGCCTGGTGCAGCCCCCACAGCCATTGCCCAACCTTGGCCCCGAAGGTGATGGGCAACGCTTGCTGCATTAGCGTGCGCCCGACCATCGCGGTATCACGATGCGTCATCATCAGCGACCGACCAGCGTCAATGGACTCCGTCAGCAGATGCCGGCAGCGTGTCAGCCGCGGCTTGAGCAATAGCATCAAGGCGCTGTCGACGACATCCTGGCTGGTTGCCCCACGATGAAAATGTGGTTTCAATGCATTGGGAAGGGCTTTCTTAGCCTGCTTGACGAAGGGGATCGCTGCATTGCCTCCCTTGGCGGTGTCGTCCGCTAGCACCTCGATATCGAAGACCTCAAGTGTCAGATGCTGACCGAGTGCCTCGGCAGTGCCACCGGGCAGCATGCCCAGATTCTCTTGCTCGGCGGCCAATGCCAGTTCCACGTCACGCATCGCCGCGACCAGGTCTAGGGCCCGGCACTGCTCGCGACCAGAGACACTCGTGAAAGGGTGGCGTAAAAGCTGCTCGTACATGGATTTCTCCCTCGTCGCCTGCCACCAATAGCGCATTGGCGGACATGTGTTCGCAGTTCGAACTCTATGCTAGAGTCAGTCAGATGACCGAGCAACACAAACACAATGACCAGAAACACGATGGCGCCAAATCGATGACCACACAGACTAACGACGAACCTCTCAGACCGGACGATCGCGATTTCGTGACTGCGCTGGCCAGCGGTCTGGACGTCATACTCGCCTTCGATCACGCCAACCCACGCATGACGCTCAGCGAAGTCGCCGTCAAGACCGGCATGAATCGTGCCCGCGCCCGGCGCTTCCTGCTGACGCTCAATGCCCTGGGGTATGTGCGCAAACAACATCGGCATTTCGAACTGGCACCCAAGACGTTGCAACTTGGCTATGCGTTTCTCTCCGCCAACAATTACCGCACGGTAATCCAGCAGCATCTCGAGGACATCACCCAACAGACCGGCGAATCGTCGTCACTGGGCGTCCTCGACGGCGACGAAGTCACATACGTATGCCGTTCGGCGGCACCGCACCGGCTGATGGTGATTACATTGGCGATCGGTACCCGCCTACCAGCGGTCGCGACATCGATGGGACGTGTGCTGCTAGCGCAATTACCTGACGACGAACTCGATTCGCTGCTTGAGACGATCACCCTAGAGCAGCACACCGAGCGGACCATCACTGACAAGACCGAGCTCCGCGACTGCCTGCGCAAGGTTCGCGAGCAAGGTTATTGCATCGTCGACCAGGAGCTCGACTCCGGCCTGCGCTCGCTTGCAGTGCCCGCCTTCGACGCTCACGGCAAGCTGCTCGGTGCCATCAACGTGAGCACCAATGCCGCACGCATCGATATGACAATGCTGAACGAGCGTTTCTTGCCGCTACTTCGTGAGAAAGCGCAACAGATCGCTAATCAGGTCAATTAACGCCCCTACCGCATTTCAACCTTCGACGTTAAGGAAGGATAGATGGCAGGCAGCCTGATCGAACGCACGCTGCGCGTACTCGAGACGCTCTCTAGTGAGCCCGATGGTATTCCCCTGCAGCGGTTGGCCGAGCATCTGGAGATCCCCAAGAGTGCTGCCCACCGGATCTGCAACGAGTTGAGCCGACAAGGGTACGTCCGTCAGGAAAGGCGCACCGGTCATTACCGACTCTCGACCCGACTTATTGCACTGGGATTTCGTTACCTGGGCAGCACCGGTGCCAGTGATGTGTTGCAACCGATTCTTGACCGGCTGGCGACCGAGACCGGCGAGTTGGTGCGCCTGGGCGTGATCGAAGGCGATCGCCAAACCTGGATCGCCAAGGCCCAAGGCACGCACACCGGGCTACGCTACGACCCGGACATGGGGCGCGAGGCCCCATTGCGCTACACCGCCTCAGGACAAGCCTGGCTCGCCAGCTTGGACGATCAGGCGGCCTTGGCATTGATCAACCGCCAGGGCGAACCCGATCCCGAGCATTTCGGGCCCAACGCCCCACGCACCGACGCCGAACTGCTCGAATGCCTGAACCTCGCCAGGGAACGTGGATATACGTGCTGCATCGATAGCTCAGCGCTGGGCACGTCCGCCTTCGGCGCAGTGATCCGTCACCCCACTCAAGGCCACACCATCGGCGTCATCAGTGTCGCCGGTCCCAGCGTTCGGCTGACCGAGGAGCGCATGCACGAACTGGCACCCAAGTTGCTGCAAGCCGTCGAGGAGCTCTCGCACTGCAGTCAGGCGTCGCAACTGTTTTCGGAGTGAGCCACCCATGATCACTACCCCGACTCGCTAGCCGACATGCTCGATATCCTCGCCATCACCACGCCCATCTTTCTCCTGATCGGCATCGGCTACCTGGCCGTGATGCTGCGCCTGTTCAGCAAGGATCAGGTGCGTGGACTCGGCGGATTCGTGATCAACTTCGCACTCCCGGCGTTGATCTTTCGCGCGCTGGTCCAGCGGCCACTGGACGAGGTCTTCAATCCGGTCTACCTCATCGCTTACGGCAGTGGCTCAGCCGCCTTGTTCCTCGGTGCCTGGCTGCTCGCCCATCATCGTGGCAAACCGGTCAGTGAAAGCAGCATCCTGGCGCTGGGCATGTCAGCCTCCAACAGTGGGTTCATCGGCTATCCCATCGCCGTCATGGTGGTGGGCTCAAGCGCGGTCATCGCGCTGGCCCTGAACATGATGGTCGAAAATCTGCTGATGATCCCCGCCGCTCTGGCCATCGCCGAGGCCGGCCGTCAACGCGGCGTTTCCTTTCTTGCCACGCTGCGCAAGACCCTGGCACGCCTGACGCGCAATCCGATCCTGCTCGGCATTCTCGCCGGTATTCTCACCGCGCTCAGCGGCATCACGGTACCCGCACCACTGTTCAAGGCCATCGACATGCTGGCCTCGGCCTCCGCACCGACTGCCCTGTTCGTGATCGGCGGCACTCTGTATGGGCTACGCGTCGGTGGCATGCTCACTGATGTCTCTCAGGTCGTGACCGGCAAACTGATCTTGCACCCACTGCTGGTACTCTTGATGTTCTGGTGGCTTCCTCCCATCGATACGACACTGGCCACTGCCGCCGTCATCCTCGCCAGCGCCCCGATGCTCAGCGTCTACCCCATTCTCGGCCAGCGCTACGGCCAAGACGAGTTGTGCACCGCCTCGCTGATGCTCGCCACTCTACTATCGTTCATCACCATCAGCGGCCTTCTGTGGCTTCTCGAGACCTATCCGTCGGCACTTTCTTGAGGCCCAATCCCCACACACAGAAACGATCCAATCGCGACACCGACTTGCAAAAGAGACGCCGTACCTGACAAATAAAAAAACGGCGGACACTCCGAAGAGCGCCCGCCGTTGGCTCAATAATACCGATTAATATCGAACATCAATACCCCAGCAACCTCGGCAGTCCTGTGACCGTGACCGGCACGAAGGTGATGATCAGCAGCACCAGCAGCTCCACCAGGAACAGCGGCAGTACCTGCATCGACAACCGTCCCAGCCCAACCTTGGCAATCGAGTCGGCAACGAACAGGCATAACCCCATGGGCGGCGTAATCAAACCAATCATCAGATTGAAGATAACGATGATACCGAAATGGGTTGGATCAACGCCGAGGCTCGTCGCAATGGGGTAAAGGATCGGCACCAGTACAAGCATCGCCGCAATGCCTTCCAGAAAAAGCCCTACCACCAGGAACAGCACGATCACTGCCAGCAGAAACGTCCACTGGGTATTGATATACGTCAGCACCAAATCAGTGAGCATATTAGGGATGCGGTTATAGGTCAGAAGCCAATTGGCCGCACTCACTGCCGCGATGATGACCATGATGACTGCGCTATCGACCATGGTCCGCGAAAATATGTTCGGCAGATCTCGCCAGCTAATATTGCGAAAAATCACCATCCCCACGAACAAGGCATAGGCCACGGCAAAGGCAGCCGCCTCGGTCGGGGTGACGATCCCCAACAGAATCGAGCCCACCACAAAAACGGGCATTAGTAATGGGATAATGCCATCGATCAGAGTGGTCCATTTTTCTTTCTTGGGCATGGCCACTGACTTCTTCTCATATTTTCCGGCGAAGATCATCACATATCCGGAAAGGAAAAAGGCCAACAGCAAGCCAGGCACAATACCGGCAATGAACAGTGCAGGGACCGAGGCACCACTCACGATCAGCGCATAGATAATCACTGGGATACTCGGGGGAATGATCGGCCCGATCACCGAGGAGGCCGCGGTAAGAGCCGCCGCGAAGTCACGTGGATATCCCTCCTTCTCCATTTCAGGAATGAAGACACGGCCCAAGGCCGACGTATCGGCGACCGCAGAACCCGAAAGGCCGGCAAAGATCACCGACGCCCAGATATTCACATGGGCCAATCCGCCACGTACACGCCCCACCAGTACCTTGGAGAAAGCAATGATGCGGACGGTGATACCACTCTCGTTCATCAACTCACCGGCGAGGATGAATAGAGGAATTGCCAATAGTGCATAGGCGCTTATCCCCGAAAACATCTGTGTGGCGACGCTTTGAATGCTATAGGGAAAACCCGCCGTGGCCATGAAATAAAATAGGGCAGCCACAATGGAGAAGGCAATGGGAAGACCGATAGCCAACCCGACGATCAGGATGAGATAAACCATTCAGGAAACCTCCCCAGTCGAGGTTGACGTGTCTTCACGCCCAAGAGCCTCTCCGAGGCGTTCGGTGAATTTTAAAATCGCCGCTACGGCTAACATCCCGCCCCCCAAGGCGATGGAAAACTGATAGGGAGCCATCGTCGCGAAAACCTTGAATCCATTCATCCCCGTCAGCTCATTCAGCGTGCTGACAAGATCAATCATTCCCGATATACGCATGCCACCGCGACTGGCCATGAACAAATAACCGGACCAGGCCATCAGACAGCCAATGACAACCACCGATAGATCCACGACCATAAACAGCATGCGTTTCGGTTTCTCGGGAATGAAATCGACAATGATACCCAAGCGCACATGACGATCCTGTATATAAGCGACCGCCATACCGAACATGACACCATAGACGCCCAAAAAAACCGGAATTTGACCACCCCAGGCCAGTGAGGCTCCGAAAAAATAGCGGCTAAACGCATTACAGAAAACGATCAAGAATATCAGAGCCATCGACACGCCAGCTCCGATCGCGAAGAGTCGCATCACATAGCGCTGTAACACATGGGATAGGAAGTGCATGAGCTTTAAACCCCAGCGTTAGACAATAAAGCCGCACCGATTTTCCGATGCGGCTCGCGAGATATTACTGCTCGACTTTATCGACAGCATTTTGGAGTTTCTTGACCCAGACGGCTTCGTCGCCAAGATCTTTCTTCAGCCATTCGACAACCGGCGGTTGAGCCGCCTTCCGGAACTTTTCCAGCTCTTCAGGCGTCGGGTTATAGACATTCATGCCTGCTTCCTTGACGGCCTTGAGCCCTTTCGCGGTGGTCATCTGTTGAATGGAGCGTCCCATGTAGCCGGCCATTACCCCCGCTTTCTTGAGGACTCTCTGCTCGGCTTTGGAGAGTGACTGGAAGAACCGATCATTGATGAGAATGAAGTCCGTCCCATAGATATGCTGATCTAGCGTCATGTAATCCTGCAGCTCGTGCAGGTTGTTATTATAGATCGTACCAACCGGGTTCTCCTGACCATCGACCACGCCGGTAGACAGTGCCGTGGGCAGCTCGGACCAAGCGATTGGTGTCGGCTCGCCGCCCAGTGCCTCGACCATCTTCACGTAAAGCGGAATGTCCTGAACCCTGAACTTCAGCCCCTTCATATCGGCCGGTGTTTCGATTGGATGCACATCGTTGGTGAAGTTACGAAAGCCCGTTTCTCCATAACCAAGCGTGCGAAGCCCTGTCTGCTCGAGACAATGCTTAGCCAACTGGTCCCCGAACTGGCCATCGAGTACACGCCAAGCGGTTACCGCAGAATCAAACATATAGGGAATGGCGAGCACCCCTGCGGCCGGGCAGATCTTGGACATAGCGCCCGAAACCATCACGACCTGGGTCGTGCCATCCATCGCTTGCTGGACAAGCTCGTCTTCATCGCCCAATGAACCTGCCGGGTACAACTTGACGTCCATGTCGGTCCGGGCCTCGACGACATCCTTGAACATCTCGGCAGCAGCCCCTTTCTTGGAGCTCGTCCAATCAGCGGGATCGACATGGGCAAACCGAATGGTCTGAGCCGCATGCGCATAAGCCGAAACCCCGATACCCAGCGCGGCCCCTAGGAGGATTGTTTTCCAGTTCATCGATTTCATGATTGCTTCTCTCTTGTTGTCGCGTGGTTACTCATCACCATCGAAAATGGTGCCCTTGATTATCAAGGATTTTTAAGCATTTACCTTTCAGAAGAGCAAATGTTTAATGATATCAAATGTTCTAATAACGAACAAAAGTACTTCATACGAACAAAACTAGGTCGGTCTTTGTGCACTGTCAATTGGGGCAATAAAGAACACGACTAATGTCGAACGAATCTAGACGCAAAAGCGTTCGGCACCATTAAGTCTTCAAGGTGTATCTATAAATAAAAAGTTACTCATTTAATGTATAGGTAGGATATCGAGTGCCAACAGATAGCCACGACTGCCCAAACCAGCAATCACACCGTCGGCACGCAACGAGACATAAGAGTGATGACGGAACGCTTCACGCTTATGGATATTCGACAGATGAACTTCAATGACCTTACCCTCGAAGGCGTTCAGGGCATCGAGAATCGCTACCGAGGTGTGGCTATAGGCCGCTGGATTGATCACGATCAGGTCGACTCCGTCGATTCGTGCCCCCTGAATGGCGTCAATCAGCTCACCCTCGTGATTGCTCTGCCGAGCGGCAATATCCCAGCCGTTAGCCGCAGCCTTCTCATAGAGCCGGTTATTGATGTCGTCGAGCGTCTCGTGACCGTAGATTTCCGGTTGGCGCGCACCCAGCAAATTGAGGTTGGGGCCATGCAGCACCAGAATCTTATAGGTACTCATACGCTTTTCTCCTGCAGCAAGGTCTGCTTGTAGTGATCGAACAGGGTCGCGGCTTGCTCATCGGCCAGCGCTCGCTTTTCGGCGTCCTTGCAGAAGAATTTGAAGGCATCCACACCTTGAAACACAAACAAGCTGACCCCGCTGACCACCTGAGCACTCGCTGCGTGGGCCGCAGCAATGAACTCGGTAACCGCGGGTACGTAGACGGCATCGAAGATCCATTGATCACGGCGAATGAGCGACTTGGGCAGCGGGCAACCGGGGCTCTTCTCGTGACCGATCGGCGTGCAGTTGACCAGGCCATCACAACGCGCTGCAGTCGTCTCGAGCGCCTCGGGACCGACCGTCGAAGCCGGGAAGCCAGCGTTAATGAGCTCATTGGCGAGGCGCTGCGACTTGCCGGCATCAAGGTCCATGAGAGCGATTTCCTCGGCGCCCAGCTTGCCTAGGCCGAATGCCACTGCCTTGCCTACACCGCCGGTGCCGATCAACAATACCCGACCGGAGCGGCGAGTACCCACGGTGGCGCGATAGCCGCTGATGAAACCGGTGAAGTCGGTATTCTCGGCCTGGATCTCGCCACCATGGAAGACCAGCGTATTGGCCGCGCCCACCAGCCGTGCACCTTCGCCGACCTGCGTGGCCAGACTCACCGCCTCCTCTTTGTAGGGATACGTGACATTGACACCGCGATAGCCCTGCGTCATCACGCGTTTGACCTCGCTCTCAAGCGATACGATGGGCTGTTCGCTGGTATCGAAGAGTTCATAGCTGGCGGGGATACCCGTCAGTTCGCCCAGCCGCACATGCAGATCCGGCGAGCTGGAGTTCATGATGCTCTTGCCGATGAGACCGAGTTTCATGCATTGGCTCCGTTAGTGAATTCGGCACTGTCACGCGCCTGTTTAATGCTGCGTGATGTCACTCAGCGCTGCGCTGCTTGTGCGGCCAGGCGAATAGGCGCGTTCGCTGCACCGAACTGCGAATAGCCACCACGACGCTCGACGATCTCGAAGAAGAAACGCCCCATGAACGTTTCGGTATAGGCGTGGAAGAAATCACCATCCTCGTTGCGGTCGAAGAGGATGTTACGTTGACGCATCGCCTCGAGCACGTCGTCATCAAGATCGAAACGGGCGGCCAAGTCATCGTAATAGTTGGCGGGGATACGCAACACCGGCAGTCCCCGCGCGCGCATCGCGTCAATGGTGTCGAAGATGTCGCGACAAGCGAAGGCAATTTGCTGAACGCCGCCCTGGTGCTCCGACAGGAACCGACCCGGTAGCGTCTCGCGCGCCGAAGATGCTGTCAGGGGGATACGAATCGAGTTGTCGGGGCTGGTCACGGTCTGACTGGCCACCATACCGTGCGGATCGGGGATCTCATGCTCGGTACCGGCGTCGAAGCCAAACACCGTACGATGGAACAGCAACCAGCTCAGTAATTGGGTCGGGGGCAGCACATAGGAAATGTGGTCGATGTTGATCAATCCGGCGTCGTCGTCCTGACCATCCTCGAAGAGATGGAAGTCGGTCTTCCATTGCATCTCGCGAGCACGCGCGTCGTCGATCAAGTAGACCAAGCTGCCCTCGATACCACGTAACGCCGGGATTTCCATTTCCCCTTCGCCAACCGGACCATGGAACAGTTGCGCCTTGTAGTGTTCCGCCCGTGTCATCGCAGCGTCGAGGTCGTTGACCCGGAAGCCTACCGCACAAACCGACGTCCCATGCAGGAGACGGAAGGTATGCGCGAAGCTATCGGTCTCGAAGTTGAGTACAAGGTGGATGTCGCCTTGATGCCAGAGTTCGACGTTCTTCGAGCGGTGACGACCGATATGCCGAAAGCCCAGCGCCGAGAAGAACTCACCAAGCGGCGCGGCACTCTCTTCATCGAGCGTAAACTCGATGAAATGGACACCATCGTAGCCCACCGCAGGCGGCTCGGTTTCGGCCCAAGGAGCACCCTCGGCAAGTTCCTCTAGCCAGACCAACGAACGCAGCCCATCGATCGCGGTAGCTTCGGCGGGCGCCGCACGGAAGGCGTCATTGAATATCTCAAGCGACAACGGCCCCTCGTAGCCGGTACGCGCTAACGCCTGCATGAAAGCCGCCAGCGGTAGTCGCCCTTGCCCTGGGAAACAGCGGAAATGGCGGCTCCATTGCAGCACGTCCATGTCCAGCAGCGGCGCATCGGCAATCTGCACGAAGGCAATCTTGTCGGCGGGGATCTCGGCCATGGTCTCCAGCTCATGACCCAGTGACAGAATGTGGAAGCTGTCGAGTACCACGCCGAGCGCCGGGTGGTCGGCGCGCCTCACCACGTCCCAGGCAATCCGATAATCACTGATGTGGCGTCCCCAGGCGAGTGCTTCAAAGCCAATCCGCAGCCCGCGGCGAGAGGCACGCTCAGCCAGCTCATGCAGATCCTCGGCGGCGCGCTCGAGATCGTCGGAAGATTGTGGCGACACATTGCTGCAGACCAGCAGGAAGTCGGTGCCCAGCTCCTCCATCAGATCAAACTTACGCTCGGCACGCTCGAAATTGCGCTGGCGTTGGGGTTCGGGCATCGACTCGAAGTCGCGGAACGGTTGAAAAGCAACAATCGCCAGACCCAACGACTCACATAGCTCGCGAATATCGTTTGGCGAACCATCGAAGGTTAGCAGGTCATTCTCGAAGATCTCCACGCCGTCATAACCTGCCCGGGCGACGGCCTCTAGCTTGCTACGAAGATCACCGCTCAAGCACACGGTGGCAATGGCTCGCATGACAGCCTCCTGATTGTCGGGCAAGGCGCCGTCGTCGACATGACATCACCTACTATAGAAAAGCGGTTGCCGGACGGCTCACTTTTGTTCGCATAGCGTTCTTTAGTTCGCATTATGGACTTTTCGCGCACGATCTTGTCAAGCGCACCCAGCCTGAAAACCCGCGTATATCAGGGCCCAGAGTACCTTAAAGTCAGTTCTGGCACGGCGTTCCAGATTTTGTTCGACATTGGTCGTAGTCTAGCGTTCGGCGATTGACAGCTCTGCGGGCCAACCCTAGTTTGTTCGCAGAAAGGACGGTAATTCGCTTATCGAACAAAAACCCTGAACCATGCTGACTGGGTCAGCCGTCGCTACAGCAATTCGATTACTTGGAGGACAACGCCATGATCAAGCAGATTTTGGCAACCCTGGCCTTATCGGTCGGGACTCTGGCAGCCGCTTCGCCGGCCTTCGCTGACTACCCGGAGCGCAATATCCAGGGCATCATCCAGTGGGGCGCCGGTGGCGCTACCGATAATGTGGCGCGAAGCCTGACGCCCCACGTCGAAGAAGCACTAGGCACCAGTATCATACTCAACAACCGCCCCGGCGGGACCGGTGTCATTGGTATGAATAGCGTCATGCAGCAACCCGCCAACGGCTATACCGTGCTCTATGGCGCCGAGAATCCACAGCTCTATCCGATCATGGGGCTTGCTGACTTCGATTACAGTGCCATGACGCCGATCAACGTGATCGGCCAGGGCCTGGTCGTCATTGCCGCGCCAGCCGACAGCCAGTTCGACAGCTTTCAGGAACTGCTCGACTACGCCCATAAGAATCCGGGTAAACTGCGTATGGGAGGCACCGGCGCGGGCGGCCTACCGAGCACCGTGCTGGCGATGGTCAACTCGGTCGACAGCCTGGACGTGCGCAACGTGACCTTTGGCGGTGACGGCCCCGGTATCACCGCGATGCTCGGCAATCACATCGACTTCATGCCACTGAGCCTGGCCGCTGCGCAGGATCAGATCGACGCCGGGCGCCTCAAAGGCCTGGCCGTATTCTCCAAGGAGAAAATCGAGGAATTGCCTAACACGCCACCGATCACTCAGGCATTGCCCAAGATCGAATCTTATCTGCCGTGGGGGCCGTTCTGGGCCGTGGCAGTACGCGAGGGAACACCGGACGCTATCGTCGAAACGCTCAGCAAAGCCTACGAGAAGGGCGTCGCCAACGAACAGTTCCAGAAATTCCTGACCGAAAACGGTGCCAAGCCGCTCAATCTTCAGGGTGAAAAAGCCGAGGAGTTCCTCAATCGCTGGCAGTCGGTAACCGCCTGGGCTCTACAGAAGGCAGATGCCGCCAAGGTCTCACCTAAAGATGTCGGCATCCCCAAGCCGTAACCCCCCATCCGATAAAACGACGGCGGGGCACTGCGCCGCCGTCGCTAGCATGGAGATTCCCATGTCCAACGAACAGCAACTCAAGGCAGGCGAACGCGCCTTCAACATGCTGTTGCTATTGCTCAGCTTGGGCGTGCTCTACGAGGCTTACCAGATCGCCGGCTTCGATCTGCCAAACTCGCCCGGTGCCTTTCCCATGCTGCTGGGCGTGATCATGACCGCATCGATGGTAGCCATTTTATGGGGGCAGCGTCAGCACCCCAAACCCGGTACGCAAGGCGTTCTCGATGAGGCTCGTCAATTCCTCCACGAGCATTTTCCGCTAGCCATCATCATCTTCTCAGCCATGGCTATCGCCTATCTGTTTCTACTGGAATTTCTGGGTTTCATTCCCGCTACGGCGATATTTCTGTTTGTATCACAGGTGTACCTCCGCCACGGCCGCTTACTCACGTCGCTGATCATCACCGCCGTGGCTACCGGCGTCATCTATGCCCTTTTCAAGTTGCTTTTCCAGGTCTACCTGCCCTGATGGATCGAGGTTACTTATATGGCTGATTCCATTTCTTATTTCTTAATGGCGTGGCTCGATCCATCGCTATTAATGCTGACCGCCATCGGGACCTTGGCCGGCATCTATGTAGGTGCGATTCCAGGCCTGTCAGTGACCATGGCCACGTCGATTCTCATCTCATTCACTTTTTCATGGGATGTGAACGATGCGCTAGCTCTCATCGTGGGCATTTATACCGGGGGTGTTTATGGCGGTTCACGTACCGCTATCCTTCTCAATATTCCGGGTGCGCCCTCGTCGGTAGCCACATCATTCGATGGATACCCGCTCGCTCAGAAGGGCGAAGCCGGACAAGCTATCGGCTTGAGCACTGTCATGTCAGTCATCGGCGGATTGATCGGTGTTGCGGTACTCGCCAGCGTTGCGCCTTTTCTATCCGACATGGCCCTGAAATTCGCGCCACGCGATTATTTCCTGATTGCTGCTCTCGGTCTTCTGCTGGTCGGCAGCCTCGCCGCCGAATCGCTATCACGCGGTATCTTCGCCGCCGCGATGGGTGCGGTTATCGGTCTGGTAGGACTTGATCAAGTTACCGCTGATCCACGCTTCACGATGGGCAGCATGCAATTGATGGGTGGCATTCACTACGTAGTGGTGATGATCGGCATGTTCGGTGTTGCCGAAGCCTTGTCCCAACTACACCAGATCAATGCCAAGCCGGTGCGCCAGAAAGTCGACAAGATCATTCCTTCTTTGCACTTGGTACTCAAGTTTCTGCCGCTATCGATCCGCACATCGGTTATCGGCGTGATCGTCGGCGCCCTGCCAGGTACCGGTGGCGATATCGCCTCACTATTCGCCTACGACCATGCCAAGCGTTCAGTCAAGAATCCCAGCAGGCCATTCGGAAAAGGCGCCTACGAGGGGCTGGTAGCACCAGAGACCGCCAATAATGCAGCCGTTGGTGGCGCCTACGTCCCCATGTTGACACTGGGCATGCCGGGCGATGCGGTCACGGCGATCATCATCGGGGCCCTCGTCATCCACGGTCTCGACCCTGGGCCAATGCTGATGATTCAAGCGCCACATATTTTCTGGTTTACTGTAGGCAACCTCGTTCTCGCCAACATTTTCTTGCTGATCTTCGGCCTCACCGGTATCAAGGTATTCGCCAAAGTCGTGGAACTACCCAAAGCCATCCTGATTCCCTTGATCCTGGTACTATGCGTTGTCGGCAGCTACTCACTCAACAGCAGTATGACCGAGGTGTATTGGATGCTCGGCTTCGGCCTTCTCGGCTACTTTATGAAGATATTTCGTTTTCAGATGGGTCCAGTCATCTTGGGGGTGATTCTCGGCCCGCTTATGGACAAGACTTATCGTCAAGCGATGTCTTCGGTAGGCAATGACACAGGCAGCTTCCTGCTAGCACTGGTCACTAACCCGTTATCCTTGATACTGACAACCGCCGTTGTACTACTACTGCTTAGCAATACCCCGTTGAAGCGTCTGCTCCAGCGCCGCCGTCAGACATAAGGGGAGAGGCCCGGGCTCCCTGGGCCTCCTTTCATGGACCTGTCCACGAGTTACCCATGCCCGATGCCCTCGAGTCTCATTTCGACGCCTTAGTTTTCGACTGCGACGGGGTTATTCTCGACTCAGCAAGCCTCAAGCGCTCCGCCTTCGCCGAGTTCTATCGTGATCAACCACCGGCCCTATACCAAGCAATCCTCGCCTACCTATCACGCGGTGGCGGTCAGCCCCGCGATGTAAAGTTCCATCATATCGAAGCACACATTCTGGGTCGGCCAATCAACAACCACTACATTCGTGAGTTATCATCCGCCTTTTCCCAATATGTAGAGGCTCAAGTGGCTAATGCTCCCGCCCTACCGGGTGCCGTCGAATTTCTCGAACGCTGGCGCGGAAGGCTCCCTCTTTACTTGCTTTCTGCCACTCCTCAGGAAGAGCTTCGCCGAGTGATTAGCCAACGTCAATTAGCGGGTTATTTCAACGACGTGCTTGGCGCACCACCGGATAAGACCAATGGCCTCAGCAGTCTCATAGCCACTCAATATTATGATGCTTCACGCACCGTCATGATTGGCGATTCTTATAATGATTACCGCGCCGCACGCTCGAACGGTACTTATTTTATCGGTATCAAAAGCAACAGCAGCACACTCTCCCCCTTCCCTGAAGAAATCCCGATTCAACCCGACCTCGTCCATCTTGAAAATGCTTTAAGGCTACTTTAACCCTCTCTTCTCCAAGTCGCATCACATCACCAGCTCTTCACAAGCCCCTCTTTCCTTGAACCTCAAGCGATTTTTTATCATTCATTAATTTATTTTTACTTAAAAGAAAAATAACGCCACGGCACAAGAAGCGACTCCTCTATGCTTTTGTAAACGCATGTCACCACCAAAGTATAACTTTTTAAAAACCATTAAAATACAATGATTTGCATAAAACCCCCTACCTTGAGCGCTATTCCACGTTGACATGGATGGCTTTTTTTTTCAGGTTTAATGTGCGCAAGACGAATCAAGGTTCGCATTGCGAACTTAATAAAGCGTAAACGTTAGCCAGGGAACTAAATATGCAAGCGATCATTCACTCCAAAAGCGTGGTTCCCTCCTGAGCTCTCGGAGATTAGACGAAGGAGGCATGACTTAGCTTCATCAGAAAAATGCATGGGGAGACGGTGAAAAATTAATTTTCCCGTCGACTCAGAAACGCATAATCGCTCATACGCACCAAGCTCGATAACTTCCTACAAAGGGCAGCTCACCAATGCGATCCGAAACAACAACATTCAAGATGACAAAACTCGCGCTCTGCGTGTCACTCGTTTCAGGTATGGCAAGCATGGCGACGGTACCCGCCCATGCTTTCGATGTCGTCGAGGCGGGACAACCCGTGGTCACCGGCGACCCAAGCCGCGTTGGACCACCGTGGAATCATCGCTCGACCATCAATATTCCGGGCACCGAGACCGATATCGCCTTCGGCGGTTATGTGAAGCTCGATATGCTGTACGATTTCGATTATGACCTCGGCAAAGCCACCAACCCTTATGCGGTCATGGATCCCTCGAATCGCACCGATGGACGTACCGACTTCACCGCCTATGAGTCGCGTCTCAACTTCCGTACGCATACCATGACCGATTATGGTCGTTTGACGACCTATTTCGAAGGGCATTTCATCCCTGACGGAAAATTCAATCTTCGCCATGCCTACGGTGAACTCAATGGCTTTCTGGCCGGTCGTACCTGGACGAACTTCATGAGTTTCGTCGGGGGTACGCGCACCCTGGCACTGGGTGATCCCAAGGGCTATGCCTTTGAACGTCAGGCACAATTGCGCTACACCCAGCCGGTTGGCGCAGGCAACCTGTCATTCTCCGTGGAGGACCCGGACACGGTCATCGCCCGCGACGATGCTGGTGTCGCCGATGGTGAGAGCCAGTTCCCCGATTTGACGGTGCGTTACGAATACAAGCGTTTGTTCGCCCTTTCCGGGGTGGCACGTAAGCTCTCCACTAATGACATCACCAATACCGTGGATGACGAGACCACCGGCTACGGGGTGCAGGCACAATTCAATCTTCCTTTCACCCCCATGACCAGTCTTCACGGTAGCGCGACCTATGGTGAGGGTATCGGCAATTACATGGGCAATCCCGGTAATACCGGCCACCGCAACGCGCCAGATGTCTACGTCAACGACAATAATGAACTCGAGGCCGTCGAGACACGCGCCTTCGGTGTATCCCTCAACCATAACTGGACCGACGACTGGTTCAGCTCCGTTGGCGTCTCACGTCTCGAGCAGGAGCTTCCCGATAGTTATGGAGACCAGTTCGAGACCATCGATTACGCCTTTGCCAACGTGATCTGGGATGTCACTCAGCGTTTGGCAGTGGGCCTCGAGTACCAGAATGCCGATGTCGAGCAGGTCAATGGCACGTCCAACGACGCCAGCCGTCTACAGGCAAGCGCTATCTTCCAGTTCTAATGATGTGATAATGATCGATCGTGATTTCGGCTGGCGTTTCGCCAGCCTTTTTCATGTAAGGAAAAATAGATCGTGTCGTGTCAGCGCATGTCAGCCCATGAGTTTTTCCAACTTGTCGAGAACTTGCATGGTAGGTAGACAATACGTCTCGCTGACGAAATGCCGCAAATAAAACACCACGTAATGGCGGCCGCGTTTCAGGTTTATTCAAGAAGAACGGCCGGCCCGTGTAACGCCCGCTTATTGGGCATAGGGGGCGGGCAGCACCACGCGCGTATCATGAGGAACGTCGGCATAGAGTGTGTCGACGAGATCGGCATAGCGTTCGCGCACCAGCCGCTGATTGACCGACCCCTTGTCGGTCAACTCGCCGCGATCGACCGAAAGCGGCGTATCCAGAATCAACAGGCGTTCCAGGCAGGTAGAACTCGACCGCCCTCGACGGCAGGACGCCAGGCGTTGCGCGAACCATTGGTGCAAGGTGGCGTCATGCGCCAAGTCACCCAGCGATGACGTCGCGACCCCCATATGCTGCGTGCACGCCGGGACGTTCAGCACCACCAACCCGGTGAGATAGCCACGCCCTTCACCGGCGATCACCACGTCCTGCACCAGCGGGGCGAAGTGCTCGATGAGCTGCAATCGCAAGATGCCCACATTGACCCAGGTACCGGTCACCAGTTTGAAATTCTCGCTCAAGCGACCATCGAAGATCAGCCCGCGCTCGGGGCATTCGGGATCGGCGAGTCGCATCGCGTCCCCGGTACAATAATACCCTTCGTCATCGAATGCTTCGGCGGTGCGTTCGGCATCGCGCCAGTAGCCCGGCGTGACATTGAGCCCCTTGAGGCGAGCTTCCCATTTGTCGTCCGTCGCCACCAGCTTGAGCGACATGCCAGGCACGGGCCGACCGATCAGGCCCGGCGTACCACTGGCCTCCTCGGTACAGAACGCCAGGCACGCCTCGGTGGACCCAAGCCCCGTCAGCATGGGCACGGGGCGTCCACGCGCCTGCTCGCCGAAGGTATCCAGCGCCTCGCGCACGTGAACAGGCAGCACGGCACCACCGAAGTGCAACATCTCAAGATCGCGGAAGAGGGCCGTGCGTAGTGCCTCATCGTCACGTAGATGCTCGACCAGGGCCTCGAAGCCCTTGGGTACGTTGCAATAAAACGTCGGCGACACCTCGCGCAGGTTGTCCACCGTACGCCGCACGCCGTCCGCTGTCGGATTGCCGTCATCGATGTACAGCGAGCCCCCATTATGGATCGTCATGCCGAGGATCGTGTTGCCGCCGAAGGTGTGATGCCAAGGTAGCCAGTCCACCAGCACCGGTTTGTGCCGAGACAGGAAATCCAGACGTTTTTCGAGCATGGCCTGATTGCTGCACAGCATGCGCTGCGTGTTGATCACCGCCTTGGGCATGCCGGTCGAGCCTGACGTAAACAGCAGCTTGGCGATGCTATCCGGCGTGACACGGGCATGCGCATTTTCTACCTCGGCCCGTGCCGGCGTCGCCGCCAGCGTCTCGAACGCCAGCGCCCGCTGACTCGGTGACGTGGCCACGCAGGTCACCTGCTCGTCGCAAACGGCCGCCAGGGCTGCGCCAAAGCGTGCTTCGTCGTCGACAAAGATGAGCCCAGGAGTCACGAGATCGACGACATGGCGAAGCTTGATGAAATCTTCCGAGAGCAAGGCGTAGGAAGGTGATACCGGTACATAGGGAATGCCCACATGCATGGCGGCGCACGCCAGCAGCGCATGCTCGATACTGTTACCTGAAAGCACCACGACGGGGCGCTCCGGAGACAGGCCGTGATCCAGCAACGCTTGTGCCAGACGGGCCACGCGCGGCATCGCCTCACCAAAGGGCAGCTTCCGCCAGGCGCGCGTTGCCCCCTCGCGTTCAGCCAGAAACGTTGTCGACGGCGTCTCGCGTGCCCAGTGCGCGAGGCGCTCGGTCATACAACGGGGGTAATCCGGTACCTCACCACCGTATAGTCGATACGTCTGCGCAAGCGCATCGCTTTCAGAACGGGGCAAAGGCCGGTTGCCGGAAAGGGACGACATGAAAGCGCTCCATTAGTTTGTGATGAATCTTGTTATTCAGCGATGCGCTCTTGAAACAACGACGCGATGGATATAGTTATAATAGGTAACTATTTTCTTGACTAGACGCGCCGCATGAGACTTTAGATGTATATATAAACCACGAAACGCCGGCATTGCCTATTCACACCGTTATCGAAAACAATCCATGAAGAATATAATTTCTTACATTAACTATGGTATCGAAGAAGGAACTCCTGATGACGACATCCAAGAAAACGCCCGCCCCGGAGCAGACCCCCCTCGAGGAAGCCTACCCCACCACCGTCGAGGGGCTGGTGCTCGAGGAGCGCCTTGGCTATGCCCTACGCCGAGCCCAGCTCAAGGTTTTCAGGCACTTCGACGACGCCATGCGCGAGCATGACATTCGCCCGGCACAGTTCTCCTCGCTGGTCGTCATCGAGGGCTATCCGGGCGTGACGCAATCCAGTCTGGCCCAGACTCTGAGTATCGATCCACCACGAGTCGTTAGTTTGATTAACAGTCTAGAAGAACGTGGCTTGGCATTGCGCGTACGCTGCAAGCGCGACCGTCGCTCGCACGGCATCTTCCTCACCAAGACCGGCGAGGCCCTCGTCGAGCGTTTGAAAGGACTAGCTGAGCAAAGTGATTTAGAAGCAACTCAATCACTTAGCGAAATAGAAAGACGCCAATTATTGACTTTGCTACGTAAGGTGTACGCATCGGAAGAACATGGCGACTAATCCTTTAGGCGCAATTCCCGACAAATTGAAGCGGCATGACTTGCACATCCACGCACGGGCAATTAATTATACAAAGTAACTAAAAAATCGTCATCCCGCGCCTTGGCCGACCCACGCAACCAATAAAGATACAATCATGAGCAGCCTAGCGACGACACCCAACGCCAGCATCACCTACCTACGCCGCGGCCTCGAAACGACCTGCCGGCTCGCCGCGATCACCGGCGGTTTGATCATCGCCGCGCTCTCCCTGATGACAGTGGCCAGCATTGTGGGTCGCTGGGCCTCCAGCCTGCCGTTGATCAGCGACATGGCGGCCCTGAGTTGGATCGGGCCCGTCACAGGGGACTATGAAATGGTCGAAATGGGCACAGCCATCGCGGTGTTCCTGTTTCTGCCTTACTGCCATCTGCGCGGCGGCCACGTCACGGTGGATATCCTGGTCATGCGCGCACCGCGTTGCGTGCAGTACCTGTTGGCGTTCGTCGCGGAAGTGCTGTTTCTCGTCGTGGCGGGCGTGATGACCTGGCGTCTTTATCATGGCCTGCTCGACAAGCAACGCTACATGGAGACCAGCATGCTCTTGGGCATACCTCTGTGGTGGGGCTATGTCGGTGGCATCATCGGTTTTGCTTTGCTGACACTGGTCTGCCTTTATCGCGCATTCAGCACCGTCTCGCGCGACACGCAGCATCACACCCCTGCCCAAGGAGAGGCATGATGTCACCGATCACGCTGGGCGCGGGCGGTTTCGTATTGCTGCTGGTCATGATGGCCGCCAGGATCCCCATCGGCCTGTCGATGCTGGCCGTCGGTGCCATCGGCTCGATGTTGATCACCGGCCCGATGGGTATTTTGAATGGCTTGAAGACACTGCCCTACGAACACTTTTCCAGCCACACGCTATCCATCATTCCCCTCTTCCTGCTGATGGGCCAGTTCGCCGCGCGGGCCGGCCTTTCGCGCGCCATGTTTCAGGCCGCCAACGACTGGCTGGGCCATCGTCGCGGCGGCCTGGCCATGTCGACGATCGGCGCCTGCGGCGCCTTCGGCGCCATCTGCGGGTCGTCGCTGGCCACCGCCGCGACCATGACCCAGGTGGCACTGCCGGAAATGGAGCGTCAGGGCTATCGCGGCAGCCTGGCCACCGGCGCGCTGGCGGCGGGCGGCACGCTGGGGATCCTGATCCCACCCTCCGTGGTACTGGTCATCTACGCTATCCTGGCGGAACAGAACATCAACGAAATGTTCGCCGCCGCCCTGGTACCCGGGTTATTCGCAGCCTTCAGCTACATGCTGGCGATTTCCCTTTACGTGCGCTTCTTCCCCGCCAGCGCGCCGAACAAGGCCAAGGCATCGCGCGGCGAACGCTGGCGTTCGCTGCTAGAGGTATGGCCCGGCGCGGCGATTTTCATCATCGTGATCGGCGGTATCTACACCGGCATCTTCACCCCGACCGAGGCCGCCGCCGTCGGCGCGGCTGCCACCGGGGCCCTGGCGATCACTCGGGGCGGACTACGCTGGAACGGTCTCCGCGATTGCCTGCTCGAGACGGCCGTCACCTCGGCGATGATCTTCTTCATCGTGCTCGGCGCTAGCGTGTTCAACAGCTTCCTCGCCTTTACTCAGCTCCCCCAAACCACCGCCGGCTGGATCGTGGGCCTGGAGATCAGTCCCTGGGTCGTGTTGGCGGGTATCCTGCTGTGCTACCTGATCCTCGGCTGCTTCATGGATAGCTTGTCGATGATCCTGCTCACCGTGCCCATCTTTCTACCCATCGTCACGGGCATGGACTTCGGCATGCCCGCCGCGGACGTGGCGATCTGGTTCGGCATCCTGGCACTGGTGGTGGTCGAGGTCGGCATGATCACGCCGCCCGTGGGGCTGAATATCTTCATCATTCACTCCATGGCGCCCCACGTGCCGCTGACCGAGACTTTCAAGGGGATCCTGCCGTTCCTGGCCGCCGACGTCATCCGCATCGTGATGCTGGTGGCCTTCCCGACCATTACGCTCGGCTTCGTCTACTTGCTCTATTGATGAGTGACGCTACTAATCAAGGTGACTTGCCATGACCCATGACGCACCTGCACATCCGCCGACATCGACCTTCATCGCGCGCCTGGAAATTCGTGTCGACCCGCCCATTGAGCTCGGCGAGAACGTCCAGGGCAAGCGGCGCTTCATTGCCATCACTGGCGGCCGGGTGAGCGGGGAACGGCTCAGCGGCGTGGTGCTGCCCGGGGGCGGCGACTGGCAGATCATCCGCCCCGACGGCGTCGCCGACCTGCATGCGCGCTACTTCCTGGAAACCGATGGCGGAGAACGCATCGAGGTCGAGAACGTCGGGTTCAGACACGGTCCGGCGGAGGTCATGCAACGCCTGCAGCAAGGCGAGTCGGTCTCACCCGAGGCTTATTACTTTCACACCACGCCGCGTTTTTTCACTACCAGCCCGGACTACGCCTGGCTGACGCGCACGGTCTTCCTGGGCAAAGCCGAACGCACGCGCGACAACGTGCTCATCGACCTCTTCGCGGTGGGCTGACACTGAAACACCGTCACACGACATCACCACAGCGTACGACGACAACAATCACAACGAGGGACCTTCCATGAACCAGCACGCCACGCTGTCATTACGCCGCTTCCTGCTAACCACCGCCACGGCACTGCCGCTCGCCTGGGGGGCAGGTCAAGCCCAAGCGCAGGAGGCCGAACACACCCTGCGGCTGCATCACTTCTTCCCCGCCTCGGCGCCCGTCCACCAGGAATACTTCATTCCCTGGAAAGAGGCGATCGAGAAAGAATCCAATGGACGCTTAGAAGTTCAACTCTATCCCTCCATGCAGCTCGGCGGCACACCATCGTCACTCTACGATCAGGCCAAGGATGGTCAGGTGGATATCATCTGGACCGTGCTGGGTTACAACTCGGGGCGTTTCCCCAAGGCGGAGGTCTTCGACCTTCCGTTCTTGCCGACCTCGGGCGCCGCGACCAGCCAAGCCGCACATGAATACGCCATGACGCACATGCAGGACGAGCTCGAAGGCGTATATCCCATCGCCGTGCACACCCACAGCCCCGGCGCACTGCATACCAAAGAGACACGCATCGAGTCCCTCGAGGATATCGAGGGCCTCAAGATCCGTGGGCCCAGCCGGCTGGTGAATCGCTATCTGGCCAAGCTCGGTGCCGAGCCCATCGGCATGCCGGTGGCTCAGGCACTGGAGGCGTTATCGCGTGGGGTGCTCGACGGCACGGTGATTCCCTTCGAGGCCATCACCGCCATGGGACTCGCCGATATCACCACCGAACACACTATCTTCAGCGGCGACCGGGCGCTCTATACCACGATGATGATCGTCGCCATGGACCAGGACAAATACGACGCCCTGCCCGATGACCTGCAAGCCGTCATCGATGCGCACTCCGGGAGCCGCGAAGCCTATCAGATCGGTCAGATCATGGACCGCGCCGACCATCGCCAGATCCTGGCCATTCAGAGTGGCGAGCAACCGGGCACGATCACCCGCCTGGACCGCGAGGAAACCGCACGCTGGCAGGCGGTCGGTCAGGAAGTCGTCGATGACTGGATCGCCGAGGCCGACGCCAAGGGGCTCGACGGTCAAGCGCTGTACGACAGCGCCAGTCGACTCGTCGAGAAATATACGCGCTGAGGTGATGTTCGGGCCGAAGGGCGGTATCTGGCCCGTGCCTCCTTCAGCCGCCACCAGACCCGTGCCTAGATTGGCAGGGTAAATATCAACTTACTTGATACTATTTTGACAGGAAATTGACATGAGCGATTACACGAACCGCTGGCAAACCGTGAAGGTCGACGTCGAGGATGGCATCGCCTGGGTCACTCTGAACCGTCCCGAGAAGCGCAACGCCATGAGCCCCACGCTCAACCGTGAAATGATCGACGTGCTCGAAACCATCGAACTGGACCAGGACGCCCACGTGCTGGTGCTGACCGGTGAGGGCGAAGCCTTCTCCGCCGGCATGGACCTCAAGGAGTACTTCCGCGAGATCGACGCCAGTCCCGAAATCGTTCAGGTCAAGGTCCGCCGCGACGCCTCCACCTGGCAGTGGAAACTGCTGCGCCACTACGCCAAGCCCACCATCGCCATGGTCAACGGCTGGTGCTTCGGCGGCGCCTTCTCGCCGCTGGTCGCCTGTGATCTGGCCATCGCCGCCGACGAATCGGTGTTTGGGCTCTCAGAAATCAACTGGGGCATTCCCCCGGGCAATCTGGTGAGCAAGGCCATGGCCGACACGGTGGGGCATCGCCAGGCGCTGTATTACATCATGACCGGGGAAACCTTCACCGGCCCGCAGGCCGCCGACATGGGGCTGGTCAACCAGAGCGTGCCGCGCGCCGAACTGCACGAGGCCACCAAGACGCTGGCCACCACGCTGCGCGACAAGAACCCCGTCGTCCTGCGCGCCGCCAAGACCGGCTTCAAGATGTGCCGCGAGCTCACCTGGGAGCAAAACGAGGAATATCTCTACGCTAAGCTGGACCAGGCACAACAGCTCGATCCAGAACATGGCCGTGAGCAAGGCCTCAAGCAATTCCTCGACGACAAGAGCATCAAGCCCGGGCTGGAGAGCTACCAACGCTGACAGGCGCGCGGGCGCGGTGGCGTTCACTCGCAAGACGCCACCGCACTCGCTGGCGATGCCGGCATGCCGTCCAGCCCTGAACGTCATATCGCTTCGACAACAACAAGGGGAGTCTCATGGATCTTGCGCTACTCATCGGCGGCGAACGCCACGCCGCCCAGAACAACGCGAGCTTCGAACGTCGCAATCCACTGCATGAACATGTCGTGACGCGCGCCGCCGCAGCCTCGGTGGAAGATGCCCGGCATGCCGCCGAGGCAGCCTCTCGGGCGTTTCCCGCCTGGTCGAAGACCGGCCCCGGCGAGCGCCGCGCCAAGTTGCTCGCCGCCGCCGAGGCCATGGAAGCTCGCCAGGACGACTTCATCGCACGCATGGTCGATGAAACCGGCGCCACGCCGGGCTGGGCCGGGTTCAATGTCATGGTCGCCGCCAACATGCTGCGCGAAGCTGCCTCGCTGACGACGCAAGTCGGCGGCGATGTGATTCCCTCCAACGTCCCCGACAGCCTGGCCATGGGCGTGCGCGTGCCGTGTGGCGTGGTGGTCGGCATCGCGCCATGGAACGCGCCGATCATCCTCGGCACGCGGGCCATCGCCACGCCACTGGCGTGCGGCAACACGGTGATCCTCAAGGCCTCCGAACAATGTCCGGCGACCCATCACCTGATCGGCGAAGTGCTCGTCGAAGCCGGCCTGGGCGACGGCATCGTCAATGTGGTGACCAACGCACCGCCGCAGGCCGCCGACGTCGTCGAGGCGTTGATCGAGCACCCCGCCGTACGCCGCATCAACTTCACCGGTTCCACGCAGGTCGGACGCATCATCGCCGAGAAAGCCGCGCAGCATCTCAAGCCGGTGCTGCTGGAACTGGGCGGCAAGGCACCGTTCGTGGTCCTGGAGGATGCCGATCTGGACGCCGCCGTGGAGGCCGCCGCCTTCGGCGCCTTCTTCAACCAGGGCCAGATCTGCATGTCCACCGAGCGACTGATCGTCGTCGATGCCGTGGCCGATGCCTTCGTCGAGAAGCTCGCCCGCAAGGCCGAGACGCTGCGCGCAGGTGACCCACGTGAAGACGACAATCCGCTAGGCACGCTGATCAATCGCGAGGCCGGGGAAAAGCTCAACGGCCTGCTCGACGACGCCCAACGACATGGCGCTCGCCTGGCCTGCGGCGGCAAGGCCGAGGGCGTGATCATGCAGCCCACCGTGGTCGATGGTGTCACCGACACCATGCGCCTCTATGCCGAAGAGTCGTTCGGTCCGGTAGTGGCCATGATGCGCGTCAAGGACGAAGAAGACGCCCTGCGTGTCGCCAACGACAGCGAGTACGGCCTATCCGCGGCGGTCTTCAGCCGCGACACGGCACGCGCCATGCGCGTCGCCCAACGTATCGAATCGGGCATTTGCCACATCAACGGCGCCACCGTACACGACGAGCCGCAGATGCCGTTCGGTGGTGTCAAATCGAGCGGCTACGGGCGCTTCGGCGGCAAGGCCGGCATCGAAGAATTCACCGAACTGCGCTGGATGACCATGCAGCTCGGCCCCCGGCACTATCCGATCTAGCCGTCGCCCGCCTCGCGACCTAGCACGCCACTTTACCCATGGAGCTCAAGATGATGACAACAAGACAGACGCTCGCCGGCCTCCTTCTCCTCAGCGGCATCACCCTGGCCGGCGCCGGCCAGGCACAAGACACCGTGACGCTGCGTCTTCATCACTTCGCGGCACCGACCACGCCGGTGCAGACGCAGTACCTGGAACCCTGGGCGAAGCGCATCGAGGCGCAGTCCGATGGCGCCATCAGGGTCGAGATCTTCCCCGCCATGCAACTCGGTGGGTCGGCCAACTCGCTGTACGATCAAGCCAAGGACGGCGTCGTCGATATCGCCTGGACGCTGTTGAGCTATACCCCCAACCGCTTCCCCGCGTCCGAGGCGTTCGACCTGCCCTTCCTGCCCACCACAGGGGAAGCCACCAGCATGGCCGCCCATGAGTACGCCATGAAGCATATGCAGGATTCGCTCAAAGGCGTCTACCCTATTGCCGTCTTCGCTCACACACCGGGGAAGATACACACAAAAGGTGTGGCGGTAGAAAGCGCTGATGACGTGCAAGGATTGACGCTACGCGCGCCATCCAAGGCCATGAATGGCTTTTTTGCCAACCTGGGTGCCCAGGTCGTGGGCATGCCCTTCCCTCAGATACCCGAAGCGATCTCGCGTGGCGTGATCGACGGCTTTTCGCTCCCCTTCGAAAGTGCCAATGCCCTGGGTGTGCTTGAGATTGCGCAGAATCATACTTTCTTCGACGGCAAGCACGGCCTGTACACCGCGATGATGGTGCTGGCCATGGACCAGGACAAGTACGATAGCCTGTCACCCAAGCTGCAGAAGGTCATCGACGACAACGCTGGCATCCAGGAAGCGCAGCGTATCGGGCGCGTCATGGATGAGGCGGAAGAAGCCGCCATCCAAGACATCGCTGCAAGTGGCGAGGGGCAGATGATTCACATCGCCGAGGCCAATCAAGATAAGTGGAAACAGGCCGCCGACAAGACTATCCAGCAATGGATAGACGACATGAACGCCGCCGGCTTCGATGGCCAGGGCCTTTACGACGATGCCAGCCAGCTCGTCGAGAAATATACCCAGCAAACTCAGTAAGTACTCATGCGCGGGGCGAAACGCCCCGTGCAGCATCCCCCTCCTTTAGCCCTTCTTTAGCTCCTCCCTCGCCCCTTATCCTCGACCAAAGTCTAGGTATGTTCGATTGTCGTGATATCCCGGTGTTTCTAAGATAGGCTTTCCCATCGACGATCGCTCGCCCCGTCGCGATGCCGTGCCTTCGGCAACCGCTTTTGCAGCTTCTTTCAGAGGGTGTTTACAAAATAGGCGAGCGACGTCAAGACAAGGCAAAATCGACCGAAAAAACGGAGTTTACATGTAGTAAATGAGTATTTTGAGGTCGATTTTAACGCCGGATTGTCGAGCGCAGTCCTTTTGTAGACACCCTCTCAGGATCTTTTCATGATCGATTCCACCACACCGGATATCCTGACCTTCGGTGAAGCGATGACGCTGTTCATCGCCGAAACCCCCGGCGACCTGGCCGAGGTCGAGCGATTCCAGCGGCGCATTGCCGGCGCCGATACCAATGTCGCCATCGGCCTGGCGCGTCTGGCCTTTCACGTCGCCTGGATCAGCCGCGTCGGTGACGATGGTTTTGGCACCTTCATCCGTCGCACGCTCGAAGGCGAAGGTCTCGACTGCCGCTACCTGAGCACCGATACCGAGCATCCCACCGGCCTGGTCTTCAAGGAGCGCGCCGAACACGGCGAGGATCCCAAGGTGGCCTATTACCGGCGCGGCAGTGCCGCCAGCCATCTGAGCGTGACCGACGTCGGCGATCTCGACTTCCAGGGTGTGCGTCACCTGCACGCCACCGGCTTGCCTCCGGCGCTTTCGTCAAGCACGCGCGAGCTCGCCTTTCACATGCTGAAACGCGCTCGCGAGGCCGGCCTTACGATCAGCTTCGATCCCAACCTGCGGCCCTCGCTGTGGAGCAGCGAAACCGAAATGCGCGAGACCCTCAACGCACTGGCCGCACATGCCGACTGGGTGCTGCCGGGCCTGGCCGAGGGCCAGCGACTGACCGGCCTCGACAACGCGCACGACATCGCCGGTTATTATCTCGATCAAGGCGCCAGCGGAGTCATCATCAAGCTCGGCCCGGAAGGCAGCTACGTGCGCACGGCGGACGATGCTGGCATGGTGGAGGGCGTGGTGGCGGCCAACGTCGTCGATACCGTAGGCGCTGGTGACGGCTTCGCGGTGGGCGTGATCAGCGCCCTGCTCGACGGGTGCTCGCCACGCCAGGCCGCGCATCGCGGCAATCTCATCGGCGCCGAACAGGTTCAGGTCGTCGGCGACATGGAAGGCCTGCCGCACCGGGCCCGGCTGCGCGACCTGGAAGCTGCACACCCATTGGCGTGACGACACGCCACCATGCCGTATTTCACGATCAGGAGTCCTGCATGACCAAGCGCATCCTCGCCTTCGGGCGACTCAAGCCGCATCATCTCGACCAATTGCGCACACACTTCCACGTCGATTATTTCGACCACCTGGAAAGCGCCGACGACCCTGCGTTTCGTGAAGCACTGAGCGAAGCGCACGCCCTGCTGGGCGCCAGCCTGCCGATCACCTCCGAGCTGCTCGACGATGCACCTCATCTAGAGACCATCTCGAGCATCTCGGTGGGGGTCGACAACTACCCCGTGGACGAGCTGACCCAGCGCAACATCCTGCTCTGCCACACCCCGGATGTGCTCACCGAGACCACTGCGGATACCGGCTTCTTGCTGATCATGGCCAGCGCCCGCCGCGCAGTGGAACTGGCCAACATGGTCAAGCAAGGGCAATGGACGAGCAGTATCGGCGAGCCTCACTTCGGCACCGATGTCCACGGCAAGACGCTGGGCATGGTCGGCTTCGGGCGTATCGGCCAGGCCATCGCACGGCGCGGTGCGCTGGGCTTCGGCATGCAAGTGCTCTACACCCATGCCTCACCCAAGCCAGCACTGGAAGAAGAGCTAGGCGCGACGCACTGCGAATTCGACGCCTTGCTCGAACAGGCCGACTTCGTCTGCGTCAACGTGCCGCTGACCGCCGAGACCACCGGCTTGATCGACGCCGATGTGCTCAAGCGCATGAAGTCCTCGGCGATTCTGATCAATATCGCGCGCGGCAAGGTAGTCGACGAACAAGCGCTGATCGAGGCACTTTCCAACGGCGAAATCCTCGCCGCGGGGCTGGATGTCTTCGCTCAGGAACCGCTGCCCGGCGATTCACCGCTCACGCGAATGGATAACGTCGTCACCCTGCCGCATATCGGCTCGGCGACGCATGAAACCCGCGAGGCCATGGCCCAGCGCGCCGTCGACAACGTCATCGCCGCCCTCCAGGGCCAGCAACCGCCGAGCCCCTACAACGACGTCACACCGCGCGGCTGACATCAGCGTCAAGCCCGGCACACTACCGAGAAGTTCGCGTTGAATGCCTCCCCGGCCTTGCCATCACGGCCGGGGGCAACTAAAGTTCTAGACAGCGTTTGAAAACGCCGTTCGCAAACTCGGTATGCTTTCTCAAGACTGGGCGTCACCTGCCGATATTTGGGACAATGAACGGTTTCATCCACTATGCCCTCGAGGCTCCACCATGTCTCATCCGCTGTGCCTGCTCTTCGACTGCGATGGCACCCTGGTCGATAGCGAACCCCTTCTCGCTGATGTCATGGCCGATGTCCTGACCCGTGCCGGATTACCCTTCGCCGCGCCCCAATACATGGAAGAGTTTCGAGGCGTCAGATTCGCCAACATCGTCGCCGAGCTGGAGCGCCGTTTCGGCGCCTTGGACGATGCCACCCGAGAGGCCGCCGAGGCGGAGATGCGCCGTACCATGCAGACGCGCATGAATACCGAGCTGCAGCCGATTCCGGGGATCCGCGAGGCACTCGACCGGCTCACCGAGCATCCCCGCTGCGTCGCCTCCAACGGCCCCGAGCACAAGATTCGCCGTGCCCTCGACAGCACGGGCCTGCGCGCCTATTTCGGAGACCGCCTCTACAGCGGCTACACCATCGAGCGCTGGAAACCCGACCCCGCCCTGTTCCTGCATGCTGCGCGCGAAATGGGGGCTTCGCCCGAACGCTGCGTGGTCATCGACGATGCCGCTGTAGGCGTCGCGGCCGGCTTGGCGGCAGGAATGCGCACGATCCACATCAACCGCTTCCCCGAACGCGAGACCACCCCCGAGGGCGCCATCGCCTTGCATAACATGCGCGATCTACCCAGTGCCGTCGCACGATTGGAACAATTGGAAGCCGTGCTCCACTGACTTCCACCGGGCGGCGTCCGGCGGATATCGTGCCCAGCGACAGGGCGCGTTATCATGGACGTCTCGCGACACATCGATTCAGGGAGGCGCGCATGGCATCGCTGCAGGATCAATTACGCGGACGGGTGTACTCCACCGAACACGGCGAGGTCTGCCCCGAGTGCCGGGCACCGCTCGCCGAGTGTCGCTGTGCCGAAACCGCAGAGGAAGAACGCTTGGCGCGCCTCGACGGCACCGTTCGCCTGCGCCGTGAGACCAAGGGGCGCAAGGGCAAGGGCGTGACCCTGATCGAAGGCGTACCGCTCAAGGCCGACGAACTCAAGCCCTTGGCCAAGGCGCTCAAGCAGCGCTGTGGCACTGGCGGCGCCATCAAGGACGGCGTCATCGAGATTCAAGGCGATCAGCGCGACACGCTCAAAGCGGAACTGGAAGCGCGCGGCTATCGCGTCAAATTGGCTGGCGGCTGAACGAGAACGGCCACCTCCCCATGCGTAAGGAGATTTCCATGCCCTTGCCGCGCTTCCCGCATGCCGTGTTCCTCGGCCTGCTACTGATCGGACTCACGGGCTGCGCCAGCGGCCCCGATTTCAAGACCCTCGATACTCGGGTCGTCTTCGATCAACCGCCCGAGCTATCGGACGATGCTACCCTTGATGTCACGCTGAAGAATCGCGATAACGACGCTACGGTGGCGACAAGCCGCTATAGCCACATCGATACTCCCACCACCCGGGTCACGTTGCAGTATGCTCAGGGGGCCATCGAGGCAGCGCATACGTACGTCTTGCAAGCCGAGGTACGTGACCAGGGCCGGCTGACATACCTCAATCGCGAGCGCGTCGACGTCTTCAACGGCCAGAACGGCGAGATCCCGACCGTGACGCTGGTGCCTGTTTCACATTAATGAGTGGACGCGCGGCGGCACCCATTACGGTCAGATCGTGTCCGAAACACCTAAGGCCGGACGCCCGACGAGGGCCAGGCGCCGACCGTCGGGGCCTGGGAAGCATCCCCGTCGGCAGGCGTCGCGGCCATGGCCCGCAGCGCGGCGTCCAGCGTCTCGCCCGCCGACGCTTCGACCTTGAGGCTAAATAACGCGTCGGCACGCGTGCGCCCCACGTTGATGCAGGCCATCGGCTTGCCCGACTCCGCCGCTCGACGCGCAAAGCGATAGCCTGAATAGACCATCAACGATGAGCCTACCACCAGCATCGCGTCGGCACGCTCAAGAGCGTCGAAGGCCGCCTCCACACGGACACGTGGCACGCTGTCGCCGAAGAACACTACATCGGGCTTGAAGATACCATCACCGCAACGCGCGCAGGACAGCAACGAGAAATCGCTAAAATCATCCTGCCCCAGGTCGGCATCGCCATCCGGCCCAACGCTCGCCTCCAGGCCCGTCCAATGAGGATTGAGGCGCGCCAGGGCGGCGTGCAAGGCATGGCGCATCCGAGTCGCTCCGCAACGCATGCAACGCACCACGTCGGCCTGGCCGTGTAGGTCGATCACGCGCCGCGATCCGGCGCGCTGGTGAAGCCCGTCGACATTCTGCGTGACCAACTGCTCGATGCGTCCGGTACGTTCCAGCGCGGCGAGCGCACGATGCGCACGACCAGGCCGGGCCTCAGCGAGCGCCTGGAACCCCACCAGGCTACGCGCCCAGTAGCGGCGACGTGCGATGTCGCTGTGCATGAACGTCTGATGCGTCATCGGCGGCGAGCGTTTCCAGGCGCCCTGTTCATCACGGTAGTCGGGGATGCCGCTATCGGTGCTCATTCCGGCACCGGTGAGCACGAAAAGCCGCGAATGACGAGAAAGAAAGGTCGTCAAGGACGACACTGAGGAATCGGACATCGTGATCTCCCGGGCAAAGCCGATGTCTCATGATACAACCGGCGCCCCGCGTCGCCACAAGCCCCCATCATGCGCCGGCATCGCCGATCTCCGACAAGCTGGCTAGAATGGGGGTTCATGTAACACCTTCTTGACCAGGATGACCGTAATGGTTTGGCTGGAATACGTACTACCGATCATTTTTCTCGCCCCGCTCGGCGCCACTGCGCTGGTCGTGCTGGCCCTGCGCCACCTGGAAGACGGGGCGCTGACTTCGCCCTATGATGGACACACCTTGCGCGAGCCGGCGCAATCACTACGCGACCGCCTCGATCGTGCCTATGCCGCGCTGTTCCTGGATGGCGCGCTGGGGCCCATCATCACCCTGGCGCCACTGGTCTACGGCATGGGGCGCATGCTGTTCGCCAACCAGCATAGCTGGCTGGAATGGGCGCTTTACGGGCTGTTGACCACCTTGTTGGCGCTGGTGCTGTGCTTGCGCTTGATTCGTGACGTCCAGCGCATTCGCCGCCTCAAGCTGGGCCTGGCCTGCGAACTGGCCGTGGGGCAGGAACTGGAGCGTTTGATCCGTCCGGAAGCGCATCCATATTTCGTATTCCACGATGTGCCTACCGATAGCGTCGCCATCGACCATGTCGTGGTCACCCCGCATGGCGTCTTCGTGGTCGAGGTGAGCGCCCGGACACCGCCGTTGGATATCACGGGCGAGACCCGCACCCAGGTAGTCGTCGCCGGGCAACGCCTGCGCTTTCCCGGCTGGCGCGAGCGCCAATCCCTGGCACACACACGGATGGCCACGAGCTGGTGCCGCCAATGGCTGACCCGCCATTCCCTGGGCAATGTCGCCGTGCAAGGCGTACTGGTCCTGCCCGGCTGGGATGTGGAGATCGACGAGCCACCCAGCGAAATCATGGTGGTCGATGGCCAGGGGCTCGCCGAACTGCTCAATCACACCTCGCTACAACCCATGGATGACGCCACGCACCAGCGCGTGGTGCAGGCACTCGACCAGCGCGTCAAGGGCAGCCTCCAGCCGTAATGATAAGGTGAGGCGCTAGGGGGAGGTTTCACCAACGATCAGCTGGGTCGCCAGGCAATGATCCTTCATGGGGGTAAGACCCAAGACCATCGAGGCTGCCAAGCGTCCCTTGGCAACGCTATCCTGGCGTACCGTAGTGAGCCGCGGCGCACGGTACTGCCCCTCGGCAATACCGTCGAATCCCGTAATGCGTAGATCCTCGGGGATGCGTAAGCCACGCTGCTCGGCCAACGTCAATACGGTCAGGGCAATACGGTCCGACATGCACAGCAGCAGGTCGGGGCGCTCATCGTCGGGTAGATCCAGAATCTCGGCGATAACCGGAGCGCACACCTCGTAGATGTTCTCCTCGATGTTCCACATCGGCACCGTGGTCGGGTCGATACCGTACTCGGCCAACGCCTCGTAAAAGCCGTTCAAACGTAGGCGAGTGATCGTTTGCGACTCTTCGTACAATGGTTGGTCGATAATACGGCCGTTGCAGGGCTCGGCCGTCAGGCGCAGGTTGATGATCGCTGGACGCCGAGGCCTTTGGCGCAAGGTATGTCGTGCAATGTTGAGACAAGCAAACTGGTTGTCGATGTGCACCGAAGCATGCCCGACTATATCAAAGTCCACCGCCATCAGCGGCTTCTGGCTCGGAAACTGTTCCAGCATCCGCGGATCAGCCACCAGACCATAGACGATGAAGCCATCGGCCATGCTGGCCGACTCCAGGCGCGCGCCTTGACGAGCGGGGAGCAACAGCAGGGTATGCCCGTGGTCATCAACTACCTCAGCGACACCCGCGAGAAATTCACTGGCCACCGCATCGTTCAAGTTGTAGGTGAGACTTTCGGCAAGCACCACCGCAATGATACGCGAGCGCCCGGTACGCAAGCTGCGACCTCGCGCGTCAGGCCCCGTGTATCCCATGGCACGCGCCTCGCTCAGGATGCGTTCGCGTAGCTGTGGCGAAAGCTGGTCCGGGCGATTGAAGGCGTTGGAGACCGTGGCGGTAGAAACCTCGAGCCGAGCGGCCAGATCCTTGATGGTGATGCGGCGGTGCGATGGAGTCACGGCGAATCTCGTCAGAATCGAACGCAGGCAGCATACCTGCCTGCTCCGACACTCTCTAGCACGAAAGGCGACTCAGCCGAATGGGTCGCCCTCATGCCAGCATGCTCAAGCGGCGTCACGTGTGCCTATCAGTGCCAATGCGCAACCACCACTATCGAACAGATGCACATTGGCAAGTGACGGCACCAATGCAGCACGTTGCCCGATTTCCCAACGACTAGGAGCCTCGCTGCGGTGAATCAGCAGCTCGCCGCCCTGGCCGGAATCAAGATAGACATAAACCTCGTTCCCCAGGTATTCGACGTTGACGATTTCGAAAGCATTATCGCCTTGGGGTTCATCCAGGCTCAGATGCTCGGGACGAATGCCGAGCGTCAATTTGGCGTTTGCGGCAAGACCCGCAGCATTCTGTGGCAGAGTCAGTTCACCGATGCCCGGTAGGCTGATACGACAACCATCGGCATGACTCTCACGCAATGTGGCGGACAAGAAGTTCATCGTCGGTGAGCCGATGAAACCAGCAACGAAGCGCGTTGCGGGGCGCTGGTACAGCTCCTGAGGACTGCCGACTTGTTCGATGTGCCCACCATTCAAGACCACGATCTGATCGGCAAGCGTCATCGCCTCGACTTGATCATGGGTGACATAGATCACCGTTGAGCCCAGGCGGTGGTGTAAACGCGCAATCTCATTGCGCATTTGTACGCGTAACGAGGCATCCAGGTTGGACAACGGTTCGTCGAACAGCAGGATGCGCGGCTCGCGGGCCATCGCCCGCCCCATGGCCACACGCTGACGCTGTCCACCGGAGAGCGCCTTGGGTTTACGATCCAGCAATTCTTCGAGCTGCAAGATACGCGCTGTCTCGAGGACCCGGTCGCGCACCGTCTGCTCGGCTTTCTTGGCCAACTTCAGTCCGAAGGCCATGTTCTCGTAGACCGTCATGTGTGGATACAAGGCATAGGACTGGAAAACCATGCCTACCCCCCGCTCGCGAGGCGGCAGGTCGTTGACCAGCGTTTCGCCGATCTTCAGCTCGCCGTCGCTGATCGATTCCAGCCCAGCGACCAGCCGCAGCAGAGTCGACTTACCGCAGCCCGAAGGGCCGACAAAGACCACGAACTCACCATCAGCAATCGTGAGATCGACATCTTTGATGATATGCGTATCGCCAAACGACTTGTTGAGCTTGTTGAGCGTCAGGCTTGCCATGGAAAGTGCTCCTGGCCGGCGCCTTGGCGCCGGCGGCATATTTCGTCCAAAGAAAATCAGTCAAGGCGCAGATAAGCCGCATGATAGGCCGGCAAGTGCAAACGGTCGTGTTCCAGCCTTGCTGTGAAACCCGGTGCATCGAGCAAAGAGCCCTGCTCGGGCAGGTGACAATCACGTGCTTGGCCGCCAAGATTGAACACACACAACAGGCGCTCATCGCCATGCTCGCGCACGAAACCGAGCAGTTCATTCCCGATATCGATCAGTTGTAGGTCGCCGCCGACCAGAGCCGGATGCTCGCGACGAAACGCGATCAGCTCGCGCACGCTGCTGAGCAATGAATCGGAGCGAGCCTGCTGACGTGAGACGGCACGCAGTAGGTGGCGGGTATCCACCGGCAACCAAGGCTCGACACGCGAAAAACCACCCTGGATATCATCGGTCCAGGGCATCGGAGTACGACAGCCATCGCGGCCTTTAAACTCAGGCCACAAGACCTTGCCGTAGGGATCCTGGATGCGCTCGAAAGGCACCTCGGCCTCGGGCAGGCCAAGCTCCTCACCTTGATAAAGGCACACACTGCCTCGCAATGATAAGAGCATGGCCAACGTGACCTTGGGATACGCCTCGGGATCCTCCTCGGCCCCCCAACGCGTGGCGCTTCTCACCACATCGTGGTTGGACAATGCCCAGCAAGGCCAGGCATCTCCCGCCAGCCGCTGGAAGCGCTCAATCACCTCATGAATGTAGGCCGGGGAGCGCGGTGCATTAAGCAAGTCGAACGTGTAGGCCATGTGCAACTTGTCACCACCTGCGGTGTACTCAGCCATGCGCTCGAGCGGGTTATCGTCGCCGATTTCCCCAACCGTGGTGGTGCCCGGATACTCATCCATCAACGCACGCAATTGCTTGAGGAAGTCGAGGTTTTCGGGACGACTTATGTCATGGACATGACGCTGCCACGTATAGGGGTTGGCCTCTGGAGCGCCCAGAGTCTTGGCATCGCCGGGTTCGAGGGCCGGATTGTCGCGCAGCTCGGCATCATGGAAATAGAAGTTGACGGTATCCAGACGGAAGCCATCGACACCAAGTTCCAGCCAAAAGCGCATGTTGTCGAGCTGAGCGTCACGTACTGCCGGATTATGGAAGTTGAGGTCCGGCTGTTCGATCAGGAAATTATGCAGATAATACTGACGACGGCGCGAGTCGAATGTCCAGGCCGAACCGCCGAAGATCGACAGCCAGTTGTTGGGTGGCGTGCCATCGGGCTTGGGATCAGCCCAGACGTACCAATCGGCGCGGGCATTGTTGCGGTCGCAACGGCTTTCTTGAAACCAGGGATGCTGATCCGAGGTATGGCTGATCACCTGGTCGATAATCACCTTCAAGTCCAGCTCATGGGCACGCTCGAGCAGCGCCTTGAAGTCCTCGAGGGTGCCGAACATCGGATCGACGTCACGATAATCGCTGATGTCGTAGCCGAAATCCGCCATCGGCGAGGTAAAGAAAGGCGACAGCCAGATGCCATCGACACCGAGCGAGGCAACATAATCCAGCTTCTCGGTGACACCCGGCAAATCGCCAATGCCATCGCCATTACTATCCAAGAAGCTACGCGGATAGATCTGATAGATGACACCGCCGCGCCACCAGAAGGTGTTGTCTTGCATATCGTTTTCCTTGATCGAATGAAACTCGGGAATGTGGGTTAGCCTTTGACGGCGCCAGCTGTCAGGCCGGAAACGATGCGTCGCTGGAAGATCATCACCAGAATGACCAACGGCACCGTGACAGTGACAGAAGCCGCCATGATCGGTCCCCAAGGCAACTCATGCTGGCTGCCCCCGGAAATCAGCGCGATCGCCACCGGCACCGTGCGTTCCTCGCTGGTGAGGGTAAACGTCAGGGCGAACAGGAACTCGTTCCAGGCGGCGATGAAGGCCAGCAGGCCGGTGGTCGCCATAGCCGGCCACATCAATGGTAGAAATACCTTAGTAATAGTGACCCAGGGACTCGCGCCATCCATGATCGCCGCCTCTTCGAGTTCCATGGGTAGCTGGCGCATGAAGGTCGTTAGCACCCAGACAGTAAAAGGCAGGGTGAAGATGGTATAACTCAGAATGAGTCCACCCGCGCTGTTGTAGAGGTTAAGCACGCGAATCACCTCGAACAGCCCGGAAAGGACCGCCACTTGAGGAAACATCGACACGCCGAGCACCACCATCATCACCGTCGTCCGCCCCCGAAAGCGCACACGCCCCAGTGCATAGGCAGCGGTGACGCCCAGCAGCAAGGCGATAGCCACCACACTCACGGCGACGATGATCGAGTTGACAATCGCCTGGACGAAGCTTCCTTGGGAAAAGATTGTGATGTAGTTACTGAAATCCACGCTGTTCAGCCAATAATCGACCTGGAACAACGCACTGGAAGGTTTCAGTGACGTGATCACCGCGTAATAAAAGGGAAAGATGGCATAAACCAGCAACACCGCTATCAACAACCAGAAGCCGATGCGTTTGGCCAGGGATTTCGCGAACTTGGTATTCATGCATCACCTCCCAACTGGCGACGGCCGAGGTAGAGATAGATCACGGTGACCAGTGCGATAATCAAAAACAGCAAGGTAGAGGCCGCGCTGCCATAGCCCACATCCTGAAACTCCACCAATTGCTGACGCGCGTAGATCGACATCGTCATGGTGTTGGTAGAGTTGGATGTCAGCACGTAAATCACATCGAACACGCGAAGCGCATCCAGCAAGCGGAAAATCACCGCCACCAGCAACGCTGGCGTGATAAGTGGCAATGTCACGCGGAAGAAAACTCTAACCGGGTGGATGCCATCGACTTCGGCCGCTTCGTAGCAATCCTGGGGTAGCATTTGTAGCGCGGCCAGCACCAGCAGCGCGACGAAGGGGATGGTCTTCCACACATCGACGATAATGACCGCCCACATCGACAGGTCAGCACTAGCGGTCCAGGCAAGCGGCGCGTCGATCAAGCCCATCGTCATCAACAAATGATTGATGATTCCGAACTGGTCATTGAGCATCCACGCCCACATCTTGGCAGATACGATGGTCGGAATGGCCCAGGGGATCAGCACGGCGGCACGCACCAGCATGCGTCCTTTGAATTCTGCATTGAGAATCAAGGCGACGATAATCCCGAAGACCGTCTCTAACGAGACCGACACGGCACTGAAGAACAATGTGTTCCACACCGACTGCCACCAGGCTGGGTCCGTGAGCAGGCCATACCAGGCGCCCTGGTAGTACACCAGATAGTTTTCGAAGCCTATGAAGTTGGCGCCACCGGTATTTGCCAGCGAAGCATCGGTGAAACTGAAGTAAAAGGTCCGCACAAGTGGCCAACCGGCGACCAGCACCAAGGTGACAAGCATCGGCACCAAGAAAAGCCAGGCCGCACGCACGCGTTGACGGCGTACCTTGGTGCCCCGTTGAGCGCCCCGACGCGCTGGCGCCGGGGACGGGGTTGAAAGAGAGTCGCTAGTGGTCATGGCAAGCCTCGGGTTACCAGCGGCGGCGCTTCATGCGCTCGAGTTCGTCCTGCAGTTGCGATACCGCCTGTGTGCCGTTCATGCTGCCGGAAAGCACATTGTGGGCGGCGTTAAAAAAGGCATTACTGACCCGGCCGTACTTTTCGCCAGTTGGCGCCGAGGGGCGTGCTACGGCATTGGTAAACGTGTCATACAGCTTGCCGAAGAAGGGAACTGCGGCGAGGACTTCTTTATCCTGGTAAAGCGACTTGATGGTCGGGTTGTAAGCACCTGCGATAGCCCGACGCTTCTGTTCGGCCTCGGACGTCAAGAACTTGACCAAATCGACAGCCAGCTCGGGATTATTGCTGTATTTGGACACCGCCAGGTTCCAGCCACCCAGCGTCGCGGCACTGCTTCCTTTGGGGCCATGCGGCAGCATGGTCACGCCAACCTTGCCCTGCACATCGCTACTTTCGCTCTGCGCCAGCGCCCAGGCATAAGGCCAGTTGCGCATGAAGACCGCATTGCCGGACTGGAAGACGCCCCGGGCTTCTTCCTCGGTATAGTTGAGTACACCCTTGGGAGAGATATTACCGATCCACTCGGCGGCCTGATCTAGCGCGGCCGCCGCACGTGGGTTATCGATGGTAATTTCACCCTGATCATCGACGATGCTGCCACCGCCGTAGCTGGCGACCCATTCGAGTGCATTACAGGTCAACCCTTCATAAGCGCGCCCCTGAAAGACATACCCCCACATTCCGTCCTTGCCGGCATTACGCTCGCCTTGCTGGATAACTTCGGCGGTGGCAGTCATCTGCTGCCAGGTCTCAGGGACCTCGCGATCATATTGGTCGAGTAGATCCTTACGGTAATAGAGCACCCCGGCATCGGTGAACCAAGGCATCGCCACCAACCGCCCATCGACGGTATTGTTATCGACGATCGTCTGAAAATGGCCATCGGCAATGCCCTTGCCGCCTATCTCTTGCAAGTCGACCAAATGGTTCGCAAGCAGCCCTGGCCAGACCACGTCGATCTGCATGACGTCGATATCGCCGGACTGGGCCGAGAGAATCTGCTGATAGAGCGATAAGCGTTCGGTCGACGAATTGGGGGTCGAGATCACGGCAACACTGTGACCGGTTTTTTCCTCCCACGCGGCGACACCCTGCTTGCACAGGGTCAGCTCGGCGCCGACAGCACCGCAGGAAATGGTCAGATCGGCGGCGTGAGCCTGGCCGACGGCGGCGCCGGCCAAGGCGATGAGAGGGATCAATTGACGTATCATGGCGCTTACCTCCGAGATGGTTGTTGTTATCCGGATAAGAGATAGCCTTTCCGGGTAATACCGATGGAGTGGGTTAAATCGCGAACAAAACTTAAACGATTAAGTTCAAGAAGATTAGCCGCCGTTGCAGCTCCCAACAACCTAGACTTTGGTGTAAAGAAACATCCCTCATCGAGACGTGATAGACATTGGTCGAAATAACGTGGTTGGGGTTTTGAAGGCATGAGCTTAAACGTTTAAGTTCATGCCTTGCGAAGTATGACCAAAAACCTTGAATTTGGCGCATCGCATCGACAACAACCACAACGGGAGTCAAATACATGCCCCTTTCACACCTAATGGCTCGCTCACCGCTAGCCATCGCCGTCACCGTCGCCGCTTTGGGCACCGCCGCCACGGCCAATGCCGATATATCATCCGCAGAACTGGAAGCCCGCCTGGCCGCGCTAGAAGATCGCGTCGCCGCCGCCGAGCAACGTGCCGCTGCCGCCGAGAAACGCGCCGAGCGAGCAAAGGCAGCCCTGCAAGCACTCGACGATGTCGATCTGGAAAAACGTTTGACCGATGTCGAGGCCCATGCCGATGGAGACTTGGGCCTATCGCTCAATGCGTATGCACGCTCCGGGTTACTGCTCGACGAGCATGGCAAAAGCGCACCGGGAGGACCCTATCTAACGCCGGCCGGCGGCACTGGCGGTGCAGTAGGCCGTCTGGGCAATGAGCCGGACACCTACGTCGAGACCACGCTCAATTACAAACAGCGCTTCGATAATGGTGCGCGCTCGCATTACCGCATGATGCTGGCCGACAGCGTCACCACCAGCAACGACTGGACCGCCGAGGAATCAAACCTCAACGTTCGTCAGGCATATGTCCAATTCAGCGAGCTGCCGAGTTTCACCGGCGCCTTCGAAGACGCCAAGATCTGGGCGGGCAAGCGTTTCGATCGCGACAACTTCGACATCCACTGGCTCGACAGTGACATCATCTTTCTCGCCGGTACCGGCGCGGGGGTGTATGACATTCGCCTCAACGACGACTGGACCAGCAACGTGTCGCTCTACGGGCGCAGTTTCAGCGATTTTCCTATTGTCAGCCGCGAAAATCCCGGTCTTACCGGCAGTACCGACAACCTGATCTTCACGCTCAACAACCACATCGGCAACTGGCAGTGGATGGTCAACGGCCTCTCGGCCAACGACAACGATCAGCGTGACACCGGAAACGATGCCAAGGCGGCGGATACCGGTTTTCACACCATGCTGGCCTATCACGGAAACAGCTTCTTCGGCCTCGGCAAGGGTAGCTTCAAAGCAGCAGCGCTGCATGGTCGCGGGCTAGGCGCCGAGGTCAAGGCACTGGGTTCCGATGGTAATTTACTTGACGAGGCGCAGACTACGCGGCTGGCGCTCTATGGAACGACCTACGTAGCACCGCACTGGCGTCTGGCGCCGGCAATCCTCGCGCAACACAGCGCGGACCGCTATGCAAAAGGCGACAGCTATGACTGGGCAACCTTCAATGCTCGTCTGGCCAATGAGCTGACAGCGAACTTCGAAATGCAGTACGAAGCCAGCTACCAATGGATGGACCTCGACCCACAAGGCTACAACGGCAACAGTGCCGTCGACGGTGCCTATACCAAGTTGACCGTAGCACCCACCTTCAAGCCCGAGGTTGGCGGCTTTTGGCAGCGCCCGGAGATTCGTGTGTTTGCTAGTTGGAGCGACTGGGACGAAGAACTCAACGGCTTCGCCAGTGGCGATGCTTTAGGCAACGACACCTTCACCGGTGGTGAGTGGACCTTCGGTACACAGATGGAAATCTGGTTCTGAATCGACACCGCCTCCTGGCCAACACTCTTCTGAGCAGCGCCCCCAGTCATCATGCCTGGGGGCGTTGCAGCCACGATACCGAGCATCTACTCATGCTCACCAAGCGACGTAATATCAACGCGTCAAGGATACCGCACTTCGCGACATGCCCTCCCGCACTCTCCCTTGAACGACTCACGCCGAGGCGTCTTTTCCACGCGCCTCGGCCAACTCTCTCAGTTCCCACAGCACCGCACTCTTGAGCACGAGCAAGGGCTCGCCGGGCATACTGCCGGAAAGTCCGCTTCGCGGCACTTCCACGTCATATGCGTCTTCTGCAAGAAGGCAAGCAAACGTTTTTTGCGTAATATTTCATCGCAGTAATAAATACAAAAAACTAAGTAACTTGGACTTCTATATAAAACGCGCAAAAATCTGCAATTTAAGCGGAAAAGCGCTGCCACATCATCCAAGTAAGTTTAGAGATTAAACTTTAGTGGCGTTTATACCATAGTCAAAATGAAAACTTACGACACCGTGCTAATAATGTCGTACATGACGAAAACATCATTCGGTCATCGCACCTAGAAAATAACGACGCTTCGAGAACAACAACAAAGGAATCTTCATGCCGACGCTGTCGACACGCCACTGCGCTCCCACTTCACGCGGGCCAGAAAACGCTCATCTCGTCCACTCACCGTTCAGGAGGTAGCAATCCCCCTGCGCAGCGATCTCAGCGCCGGATCTCACGGCTCGCTGAGCGACGCGCACGAAGCAGCGCGTTTCACACGCCATGAAACAATTCAACGTCACCATGACCAATAACATCACAAGGGACATCTCATGAGAGACTCACGCCAATTCACACGCCGACCACTGCTCGCGGCTCTGATCAGCGCTTCCTGCGTCATGCCGGCCCTGGCCCATGCCGATATCAATCCCAACTTTTTCGGGTACGCGCGTTCGGGGATCGGCTCCACCGCGGGCGGGGGCAGCCAGACTTGCTTCAAGGCGGCGGGGGCCCCAGCCAAGTATCGCCTGGGTAACGAATGCGAGACCTACGCCGAGATTGGTCTGGGCGCCAATCTTTTCGACCAGCGTGGTACGAGCTTCGACTTCGCCAGCCGCGTGGCTTATGTCACCGCGCAAGACGACGACGCCGAATCGCTCAAGGACGACGATAACGATATCGCCCTACGCGAAATGTACGTCACCGGTACCAATGCCATCGGCGGCCTGCCGGATGGCTCCACGCTGTGGGCGGGTAAGCGCTTCTACAAGCGCCACGATATCCATATGAACGACTTCTACTACTGGGACGTGTCCGGCCCGGGCGTAGGGATCTCCGATATCGACCTGGGCATCGGCAACTTGAGCCTCGCCTGGGTCAGAAGCTCCGGCTCGGATAGCACTAACTTTCCCGACGAGGGTCAGCGGCTTTCCGATGACACCATCGACATACGCATGACCGACATTGCCACCAATCCCGGTGGCTCGCTGCAACTGGGCGTCGACTATGGCCGTGCCTCAACCCCAGAGTGGCTTGAGAATTACTACGACAATAACGATATCGACTACGACGACGGCGACAAGGGTTGGATGGGGACCATCGAACACACTCAATCGAATTGGTTCGGCGGCTCCAACACGGTGGCCCTGCAGTACGCCACCGATGGCATCATCACCAGTAACGGCAATGCCGTGGGTCGCCCAGCGGGGGGCCGAATCAGCCAAGAAGGCGACATGTGGCGTGTGCTCGACCACGGGCATGTATGGCTAGTGCAGGACAAGCTCGACCTGCTCTACACCGCCATCTATGAAGACAAGAATCTGGATGACGACTCAGGACGCAAGTGGTTCTCGGCAGGTGTACGCCCGGTGTATTACTGGAATGACATCATGAGCACCGCTGTTGAACTCGGCTACGATCGTATCGAGCCGCAAAGCAATGTCAGCTACAACGGCGACGATCATCACGTCACCAAGCTGACCATCGCCCAGCAGTGGTCCGCCGGACGCGGTGCCATGATCCGCCCCACCATTCGCTTGTTCGCCACCTACGCCAAGTGGAACGGCGACGCCTACGAAGAACGCGGCGTAGCGAATTCGCTGGATACCGGTTCCGGTCCCAACAATGTCGACTTCAATGACCACAACGGCCTGACCTTCGGCGCACAGATGGAGGTCTGGTGGGGCAGTTGATCGTACGGCGGGCGCCCCGTTGCCCGTCGATACCCTAGTGAGCTGTTTCGATCCTTTGGGCCCCGCCGCGTGAGCGTCGGGGCCGTTTTTCGCACTCGGGAGTTCATCACATGCCGTTACGCCATTTTGCCGCCCTGCTCTCGGGGCTGGCACTTACCAGTCTGGCGGGTTGTACCTCGCTGTCATCGCCCAACGCCGCACCAGCTTCCGCCGAGCACAGCCAGCAAGCACTCGCCCAGGCCGAAGACTGCTGCGCGTCTCTCGCCGCGCTGCCCTTTCAAGCTCTGGACGCGGAACAAACACAGCGATTGAGGCTGGACACCAACGCCCCCGCGCATCGTTTTGAGGACGGCAAGAGCTTCTTTCAGGCCTTCGCGCTCCCTCGCGATGCCGGCCCGCTATCGTTCGAGCTGACCAGCACCATCGTCGATGGGCAGGTCTTCGCCCCCAAAGTTCTCGTGCTCGACGAAACATTCCGCCCCTCGCAGCGCATTGCCAGCGACAAGTTCCGCTACCGGGGGCCCAGCGGCTTTTCTCCGGCACGCCTCAGCGCCTCTTTCGACATCGCCCCCGGGCCCGAGGCTGCCTACCTGGTGATCTACAGCAACGAGGCCGCGCGCCAGGGCACGACACAGTATGAAAGTGCGGAAAAAGTCTATGCCCGCGTGCGCGGTCTCGCACTTCCACCAGGACCCGATCCCGTGGCCGAGCATACCGCCACCGGCAACGTCACCCTGACCAACGAGCCGCATGACGCCAGCGGCGGCCTGTTGACACCGATTCTCGGCACACACTCGCATGCCGATAGTGTGACGGATACGCGCACCGCACCTGCGCGCGACGCACAGGCATCACCATCACGCGACGATAGCGACAATGCCTCCGCCCCCGGTTTCGATTATCGGCGGATGATCAATGCCGCGCTCAAGGCCGGTGACATCGAGCTGGCCATGCAGCTAGCAGAACGCGCCGAGCGCGAAGGCCAAAGCGGCACCCGCGCCTGGCTGGCCGAGCGCCTGCGCAGCGTCTCGCCGTAACCCCGCGCCTGTGCGGCGAGTGGCGAGCACGTTCACTCGCCGCGCAGCCGCCCCCCCATTTCCTGCGCCAGGTCGACGGCGTAGTGGTCGGTCATGCCGCCGATGAAGTCGAGCATGCGTCGGTAGCTGGCATAGAGCGACCACGACGGCTTGGGCGTGTTCTCACCGATCAACGCCAGCACGCGCTGGTGCTTGAAGGAGGACTCACCACTGTGGTGAAGCTCATACGCCGCGCCGATGAAGGCTTCGAGGAGAATACCTAGCGTCGTGTAGGCGCCGATCTCCAGCTTGGCCTTGCGTTCATTCTGGAAGATGCGCTCGCGGGCGATCTGCTTGGCCATGCCCACACCCCATCCCAGATCGGGATGACATAGCTCAAGCATATCGCCGCTCAGCGTGCCGCCCAACAGTGCACTTTCATGCTGCACGAACACCGCCGCGACATCGTTCACCGCACGTTCCATCGCTGCGCCGCGCAAGGCCGCGATACGCCGCCGCTGGGACACGCCTCGAGCACGCATGTCGTCATAACCCGCCGGCGTGCCTCCGGCGATCTGGATGAGAATCTCGGCGACTTCGTCGTAGCGCAGGATGCCCATCTCCAGGCCATCTTCGAGATCCAGCAACGCATAGCAGATATCGTCGGCGGCCTCGACGAGATACGCCAGCGGGTGCCGACACCAGGCGGTTTCGCCACGCGGCAACAACCCCAGGCGCCCGGCAACCTCGTCCAATAACTCACGCTCCGACTGGTAACAGCCGAACTTGCCGGCCCGCGAGGCACGTTCCACCGTCCATGGATACTTGAGCATCGTGCCCAACGTGGCAGCGCTCAAGCGCATGCCGCCGTTGAACTGGTTGTACTCGATCTGGGTGACGATACGAAAGCCTTGGGCGTTGCCCTCATAGGTCAGCAGATCCTCACGCTCGGCCGGCGACAGGTCGGCCAGTAACCCGCTGCCCTCTGCTTCCGCACGCTTGAACCAGTCGCGAATGGCATATTCGCCGGCATGTCCGAACGGCGGATTGCCGATATCGTGCCCCAGACAGGCCGCCTGCACGATGACCCCCAGATCGGCAGGCGTGATCCAATCCGGCAGCCGCTCGCGCAACTGCTCGCCGACGATCATGCCCAGCGAGCGCCCTACGCAGCCCACCTCCAACGAATGCGTCAAGCGGGTGTGGATATGATCATTATCGGTTAGCGGGTGCACCTGCGTCTTGCGTCCCAAACGCCGAAACGAGCCGGCGAAGACGATACGGTCGTGGTCCTTGTGGAACGGACTACGCCCGATCTCATCGCGCGAGCCTCCGTGCTTGTCATTGAGGCGGGTAGGGTCAAGCAGACGCTCCCATTGCATGGCGCTCATCGCACTCTCCGGTTGTCGAGGCCTACTCTTTCACATCCATATAATCGCGTGCCCAGGCACGATACTCGTCCAGCGTAGAGTAACGTGTGGATAACTGCGACGCGCTCAATTCGCTGGCGGCAATGTCGCGCTGCTCGCGCAGGCAGTCGTAGGTCGCCTTGATCGCGGCGAAGTAGGCCGCATGGCCATTGACCACCACGCGCACGCCGAGCGCGGCCAAACGTTCACGATCACGCAGTTCGGGGTTGCCGTAGGTGACCAGCATCAGCGGGATATCCAGCGGTGCGGCCAGACGCGCGAGATGATCGAAGTCACGCACACCCACCAGGCAGATGGCATCCACGCCCGCCGCCTGATAGGCACACACGCGCTCGACGGCGGCGTCATCGTCGAGCTGACCGGCGTTGGTGCGCGCAATGATCGCCATCGCCGGATCGATGCGTGCCTCCAGCGCCGCGCGCATCTTGCCCACACCCTCGTCGAGCGGGATGAGATCGGTGGACTTGTGCCCGTATTGCGCCGGCAGCAGGGTATCTTCGATGGTCAACGCCGCAACCCCGGCACGTTCGAGTTCGGTGATGGTACGCATGACATTGAGCGCGTTGCCATAGCCGTGATCGGCATCGGCAATCACCGGCAGCCGCGTCACGCGGCCGATGCGGGTCGCCTGCTCGACGAACTCGCTCAAGGTGATCAAGGCGAAATCCGGCGCCGCCAGCACCTGCAACGAGGCCACCGAGCCCCCCAGGATACCCACCTCGAAGCCCAGGTCCGCGGCGATGCGCGCCGACATGGGGTCAAATACCGAGGCGGTGAAAAAGCATTGATCGGACGCCAGCAGGGCACGGAAGTCGTTACGTAGATCGTGTTGCGAGGGGGTTGCCACTCAAAACTCCTATTGTCACGCGACGGCCGTGCAGCGCGCGGGGAGAAGCCCCACACAGCGGACGGCGATCGGATTGAACACGGCCAGCCTGGCTGGCGAACGACGATGCCTCCCGCTGACGAATCACCTGTCATAACGCGGCAAGGAGGCATCGATTAGACCTTAGGAGGGGAAGGATATTACGCCGCTCGCCAAGATGCACGGAGCATGCCTTGTCACGCCACGGCTGCGGTGGAAAGCACTGGCGGGAAAACACCAGGACGGGCGGGTCGATCACAAAGCGGCGCCCCCGCACGGAGGGCGCCAAGATATCATGCCCGCACGTCAGGCCGCCTGGATCTCGATGCGACGCCGACGGTGGGTATCGCGCTTGGGCAACACCAGGTTGACGACACCGTCACGCAGTTCGGCACGAATCGCCTCGCTGTCGATCTCCTGGCTCAGCGTGAAGCGCCGCGAGAATTTCTGACCCTGCACCTCCGCATAACTCGCGGCGATGCCCTCAGGCATATCGAAACCGATCTCGCCCTCGAGGGTCAGCACGTTGTCATTCACCTCGATATGCAGTGCATCACGGTGCACTCCGGGCATATCGGCGATCACGTGCAACGCCTCATCTTCCTCGTAGATATCCACGGCGGGCAGCAAGGTGCGTTGCTCGTTCGCCTGACGTGTCGTGGCAACGTCCCGGTTTTGCTGGTTTTGACGGGTGACTTCGTTCATGGCTCGACACCTCCTCCACACATGATTCGTAGCTATCATGACATCGCCGAGCGACGAGTTCAGCTGGCGTGAACCTCGATATGCCGCGGCTTCATCTTTTCACTCTTGGGCAGACGAATCTCGACGATCCCGTCGCGGCAGTGTGCCTCGGCACGCTCGGTGTCCACCCCCTCGGGCAGCGCGATGGAGCGCGAGAACTCACCGCTGAAACGCTCCTGACGGAAGTACGAACGCCGTTCACTCCGCGCGCCTTCCGACTGCACCTCACCATCGGATGAGTCGTGCCGCGCGCCACTCACCGTCAGCACGTTGTTCTGCACGCTCAATTCCAGGTCGCCGGGCTTGAGACCGGCGGCGAAGACATAGACGTGCAGGGCGTCATCGGTGTGCCCCATGTTGATCTGCGGAAAGCTGCCCCGGGGCACCGCGCGAATGTCGTTAAGCCCTGCGGGGAAGACACCGTCCAGCATATCGCGCAACCAATCCAGTTCCGGGGTGCGAGGCCCCGTCAGGCGCCATAGATCTGAGAACATGATCGAACACCTCCTCGTTATCTCTGCTGTCGATACGAGGCTGGCGTCTGGGCTTTCTCGCCCGGTCACCGTCCTCGCTCACTCCCAGAAATAGGTACTGTTCGACGGATTTCAAGGCCTCAATGTTGGTGATCGTTAACCCCGAAACACTCTCAAATAAGGCGCTCGCCCATCGGCCAGCGCCGGCAATAGCACCTTGAGCTTACCCCGCCCTTGTCGAGAGCGGGTATTGCGGCCCCAGCCGAGCAGTTTGGGCTATTCGTCCGCCAACGCCGGCAGCAGCACCTTGAGTTTGCGCGTCAGAGTATTGCGGCCCCAGCCGAGCAGCTCGGCGGCATCGCCCTTGCGTCCCCCGGTGTGCTTGAGCGCGGTTTCGATGAGGATGCGCTCGAAATCCGGCACCGCCTCCTCGAGCAGATGCGTATGCCCCGCCGCCAGGGCACGGTCAGCCCACTCGCGAAAGGCGCCGCGCCAGTCACCGCCGGCACTTTCAGTACCCTCGATATCACGCAGCTCCGGCGGCAGGTCCTCGACCAACACCTCACGGCCCGACGCCATCACCGTCAGCCAACGGCAGGTATTCTCGAGCTGGCGCACGTTCCCCGGCCACGGCAGTTGCGTGAGGTGCTGCTCGGCTTCCTGGGTCAATACCTTGGGGTCGGTGGCAAGCTCCTTGGCGGCGTCGGCCAGGAAGTGTTGCGCCAAGCGTGGAATGTCCTCACGCCGCTCGGCAAGACGCGGTAGATGAATACGAATCACGTTGAGGCGGTGAAACAGATCCTCGCGGAAGCGGCCGTCCTCGACAAGGCGCTCCAGATGCTGGTGGGTCGCAGCGATGATGCGCACGTCGACCTTGACCGGCGTATGACCACCGACCCGGTAGAACTCGCCATCCGCCAGCACGCGCAACAAGCGGGTCTGGGTCTCGGCGGGCATGTCGCCGATCTCGTCGAGGAACAGCGTGCCGCCATCGGACTGTTCGAAGCGCCCGCGACGCTGCGAGGTCGCCCCGGTGAAGGCGCCCTTTTCATGGCCGAAGAGCTCGGATTCCATCAGGTCCTTGGGAATCGCCGCCATGTTCAGCGCGATGAAAGGCCCGCCATGCCGTGGGCTGTGCTGATGCAATGCCTGGGCGACACGCTCCTTGCCGGTCCCCGACTCACCGTTGATCATCACCGTGATATGCGATTGCGAGAGCCGCCCGATGGCGCGGAAGACCTCCTGCATGGCCGGCGCCTCACCAATGATTTCCGCCGACAGGCCTTCCGGCACCGCCGCCGGCGCACGCCGCTCGCGGGCGTGCGCCACGCCGCGGCGCACCAACGCCAAGGCCTCGTCGACATCGAACGGCTTGGGCAGATACTCGAAGGCACCGCCCTGATACGACGCCACGGCGCTGTCCAGGTCGGAATGCGCGGTCATTACGATCACCGGCAAGTCCGGGTGGCTTTCGCGAATGCGCGCCATCAGATCCAGCCCGTCGAGTCCCGGCATACGGATATCGGTCAGCAGCACATCGGGCGGTTGACGCAGTATCTGTTCCAGCGCGGTATCGGCGCGCTCAAAGCTTTGCACCTCGAGATCCGGCTGCGCCAGCGCGCGCTCCAGCACCCAGCGAATGGCGCGGTCATCGTCGACGATTACAATGCGTGCGACGTCAGTCATAGGGCCTCCCGAGCCTCAATGGTGGCTCTCAAGCGGAATCAATAAGCGGAATTCGGTGCACCCGGGCACCGAGTCGCACTCGATCAAGCCCTGGTGCTGATGCAGGATCGACTGCGCGATGGAAAGGCCCAGGCCACTGCCCTCGGCGCGCCCCGAGACCATGGGGTAGAACAGCGTCTCGCGCAGCGTCTCGGGGATGCCGGGGCCGTTATCGAGGATGCCCAGCTCGCACACCAGCCGATGCCGCTCGGCACCCAACGTGAATTGACGCCGGGCCCGGGTGCGCAGGATCAGGCGTGGGCCGTCGATGCCATGCTCCTCCATCGCCTGAACGGCGTTGCGAGCGACGTTGAGCACCGCCTGAATCAGTTGCGCTTCGTCGCCCTCCAGCTCCGGCAAACTGGGGTCGTAGTCGCGCACGTACTGGGTACGCGGATGCTCGGCCTCCAGCAAGGTCCGCACGCGCTCGAGCACCTTGTGAATGTTGAGCGGCTCGTGGCAGCTCATGCTGTTGGGCCCCAGCATACGATCGACCAGATCGCGCAGGCGGTCTGCCTCCTCGACGATGACCCGCGTGAACTCGGCGAGCTGCGGGTCGGGCAGGTCGCGCTCGAGCAGTTGCGCCGCACCACGAATGCCGCCCAGCGGATTCTTGACCTCGTGTGCCAACCCACGAGTGAGTACCTTGATGGTCTCCTGGCGCGCGATCAGCGCCTCCTCGCGGGAGATACGCAACAAGCGATCGCGAGGCTCGATCTCGATCAACAGCTCATCGGCAGACATCGGCGTCACGGTAAAGTCCACCGTCGCCGAATCGCCCGATGGCAACGTCAGGCACGCCTCGCGCTGGGTGAAGGGATGCAACTCATCACGCGCCTTGAGCAACACCGCTTCGACGCTGCCCTCGACGCCCGCCAGGCTTTCCAGCCGCTGCCCCAAGACCCGTACCCGGCTGGTTGCCAGCAACGACTCGGCGGCCGGATTCATCCAGCGCACATGCAAGCTGCCATCGAGCAGCACGACGGCCGTCGTCAAGTGTTCGAGCAGGCGCTGCTGCTCGCGAAACGGCTGCTGGGAAGGTTTCGACATGGCCCGTCCATTATCCATCGTCATGTACGTTAACAGTGCAAGAAGCGCGCCAGTCTGTGTCGGCCCGGCATATGGCAGTGCAGCCAGTGTGGGGCGACGACAACTTGCACCAAATTAGTGCAAACAAGAGGCTATCGATAGCACCGGGCGCCAAATCGGCTCACTGAGCGCCGCTGCCACCACTGTTGCGGGGATTATTGGGGTTGGCGGGCAAGTACACACTGGCGCGTTGCACATACAGCGTGACCGGGGCACTACGTTGGAGCACACGCCCCTCGGCATCGATCACCTCGGCACGCAGCGTGTGCTCGCCCCGCACCAAGTCATTGAGCGAGAACGTCGTCGCCTGCTGAGCGGCCTGACGCACTTCACCATCGACCATCAGACGCAGCCGGTGGGCATCGCGCAGGGCAGGGACGATCGCCACACTGACTTGCGTGTCGCCGGCCGCACCAGTGGGCAGCGTGGACTCGTTCGCCGGCGCAGTGATGCGCAAGCGCTCGTAAGGCGTAAAGGCCGACGCTTCGGCCTCGCCCGCAGCGGGCGCCTCCCGAGCCTCCCCGACATCTTGCGTCGAAGTGACCGGCCGGCTCGGCACCGTGTTCACCGGCCCGACCTCCACTTTCTCGCCTATCGGACGATCGGAAAAAGTCACGTTCCCCTGGGCATCGACGCTGCGATAGACCGGCGTCGCCTGCGCCAGTGACACGCTCAGGCACGTGCCTGCCATAAGCAGCGCCCACCCGCTGATGGTGGCCAAACCGCGCATGTCGCTCTCCTCAGGCCAATCGGGCTCCCAGTGTAGCGCACGCCAGGCGCTGCGAAAGAACACCGCTCCCTCCCATTACGTAAAAGGCCCCGTCATCGGACGGGGCCTCACTCAGCGGCACTACCTTGATTGGATGCTATCGCATGGAATCAGAGCTATCGCACGCGATCAGCAGCTGTAGTACATGTCGAACTCGATCGGGTGCGTCGCCATGCGCAGACGGTCGACCTCTTCCTGCTTGAGCTCGAGATAGGCGTCGATCATGTCGTCAGTGAACACCTCACCCTCGGTGAGGAAGGCGCGGTCGGCGTTCAGCGCTTCCAGCGCCTGATCGAGGCTCTCGGCCACGGTGGGAACCGCCTTGCCTTCTTCCGGCGGCAAGTCGTAGAGGTTCTTGTCCATCGCATCGCCGGGATGGATCTTGTTCTTGATGCCATCGATACCCGCCATCAGCATCGCTGAGAAGCACAGGTACGGGTTGGCGGTCGGATCCGGGAAGCGCAACTCCACACGCTTGCCCTTGGGGCTCGCAGTATACGGAATGCGGATCGACGCACTGCGGTTGCGTGCGCTGTAGGCGAGCATGACCGGCGCTTCGAAGCCCGGCACCAGACGCTTGTAGGAGTTGGTCGAGGCATTGGTGAAGGCGTTCAGGGCACGCGCATGCTTGATGATGCCGCCGATGTAGTACAGCGCAGTCTCGGACAACCCGGCGTACTCGTCACCGGCAAACATGTTGGCGCCGTCTTTCCAGAAAGACTGGTGCACGTGCATGCCGGAGCCATTGTCACCGACCAGCGGCTTGGGCATGAAGGTCGCGGTCTTGCCGTACGCGTGGGCCACGTTGTGGATCACGTACTTCATTTCCTGAACTTCGTCGGCCTTCTTGACCAAGGTGTTGAACTTGACACCAATCTCGTTCTGGCCCGCGTTGGCGACTTCGTGGTGATGCACCTCGACCGACTGACCGATGGCTTCCAGGGTGTTGCACATCGCGCTACGGATGTCGTGGAAGCTGTCCACCGGCGGCACCGGGAAATAGCCACCCTTGACGCGCGGACGGTGCCCCAGGTTGCCGCCTTCCACATTGGTGGAATCGGTCGCCCAGGCGCCTTCCTCGGAGGTGATCTTGTACATCGCGCCCTGGATATCGGCGTTCCAGTGCACTTCGTCGAAGATGAAGAATTCCGGCTCCGGGCCGAAGAAAGCCGTGTCGCCCAGACCGGTAGACTTGAGATACGCCTCGGCGCGCTTGGCGATGGAGCGCGGATCACGCTCATAGCCCTGCATGGTGGCCGGCTCGATGATATCGCAGCGCAACACCAGCGTAGCGTCTTCAGTGAACGGGTCGAGATAACCGCTGCCATCTTCCGGACGCAGGATCATGTCGGACTCGTTGATACCTTTCCAGCCTTCAATGGAGGAGCCATCGAACATCTGGCCGTCCTCAAAGAACTCATCGTCGACAGCGCTGGCCGGAATCGTGACGTGCTGCTCCTTGCCCTTGGTATCGGTAAAGCGCAGATCCACCCACTTGATATCGTGTTCTTCGATCAGGGCGAGGGTCTTCTCGGACATGATTTCCTCCACTATGAGCCCACGGCTCGAGTCATTTGCTTGCGTGTTCAGCATCGTTTGTAGCATGCCCGCCGGCGGCTGCCCACGGGTATGCGCTTTACGTTTTCCAATGCAGAAGGCATGCCAATCATTGGGCCATCTCAGTGCACCCTCGATAAGCGCATGATCCCCCAATAAAAAATAGACTCTCCATGGGTGTGGGTCGGCACCACTTTAGCGTTAAACGCGCCACATATAAGTGCAGGAATGCCGCCAAAGCCCCAATGAGGTGCATCAGACCGCCGTTATGAACCAATTTGGTGCATCAGAATATTCAAGCATCTTCCGATGACTGAACCTCGCAGTCCATGGGCTGAATCCGCGTAAATCCGTCATCAGGATGGCGGTAGAAAAACCAGCCGGGGCGATGATTGCCAGGGGTCGCGCCACCCCGCAGTCTGTGGGGCAGCTCCCCCGATACGGGCTCTGATCCCAAGGCACACTCAGCGATGCGTACTTACAGCCTGCTAATAGACGCCAGCCATGCCCCCCAGCACCTGGAGCGCTGCCTGAGCGCCCTGACACGCAGCATCGCGGGCTTCAGCGGACATACCGAAACGCTGGTTCAGCTCACCACACTGGACGCGCCCACTCAATGCCTGCTGACGCAGCGCCAGGTCCGCTTCGCCGTGCTGCCCCAACATGGGCAGGGAGCACTGCGCCACCATGGCGCCGCCTACCTCAATGGCGATGTGTTGGTCTTCCTGGATGCAGCGCTCGAGGTACCCGAACAATGGCTATCGGATCTGGCACGCACCTTCAACCACCAGGCCGCCGACGCCATCGTCTGCGCCCGCTATCCTGCCGCCCCGCTAGCACCGCCGCTCGCCAGTTGGTATCTCAGCCGCACGCAACGTGGCTTTGACGATCATCCCTGGGACTGGCCTACCGGACAGTTGGCCATCACCCGCGAATGGTACGAGCGTCTCGGCGGCCATGACCCGCATCTCGGGTCAGGCGCCGATTTGGACATCCTGGTGCGCCTGTGGCGTTGCCATGCACACCTCTACTGGCAGGACGCACCATTGCTGATCGACCACACAGCCCCGCGTCGCCTGGGAGCCTGGTGGCATCGGCAGCGCCGACATCAGCGGCATTGTCTGTACACCTCCAGCGCCGTGCGGCATCCACGCTTCCTCATTCCCCGCGTGAGTGCCGCGCTCGTGCAGGGCACAAGTCTGCCGCTGGCCTTACTGCTATGGCTGCCCTTGTCGCCGGGGATCGGGATGGCGGGCCTGGCCTTCAGCGCACTGCCAGCCGGACTGATGGCCTGGCGCGACGACACGCCAGTGCCGCGCCAGACTTACCGCGTTCACGGCTATCGCTGGAGCTTGCACGTCTTGCAGTTAACCGCCACCGGTGCGGCGCTGATGACGCTCTGCCAGCGACGCAAACCAGGCCTGACTGGCTAAATTGGGACAACGATATATGCTGATAAATATCGCAACCGCCATCACAACATCACCCTTCAAAGGAGCCCCTTGCCGTCCGCGACAGGATGTCACCACGGCAGCAACGCTCGCACACCGAGCAACGACAGCAGCGCGGAGGGACACGCCATGAGTCATCTCAGCCTTGCCCATGACGTCGTGCAGCGCCTACGCGGGCACTGGCGACGCAACCTGAGCGAGCCGCTTCGCGGGCGCAGCGCGATCTTGGTCATACAGCGCGTATTGCCCGACGAAGCCGCCGCCCGCTTACCGCACCGAGCACCCTACTGCCTCGGCCCGGACAGCTTCCGGCGGCTGCTCGACCACCTCACCGATCACGCTCAGATCGTTTCCCTGGCCAGTGCCCGCCGTTTGCATCGCGACCCGGTCCCCCGCATCGCGCTGACCTTCGATGGCGGCTGGCGCGACACCGCCGAGGTAGCGCTGCGACAGCTCGAGCGTCTGGCGTTGCCGGCCAGCATGTTTCTGACCACGGGCGATGCAGGCCGCCCACAAGGCGATTGGCGGATGACGCTCGGCGACATCCTCTGGGACGGCGTCCAGCTTGTACGCATTCGCGAATATCTCGGCGATGCCGGGCTCCCGCTGCCACCGCCACGGCCCGACCACCCAGACACCGCCTACAGCAGCGCCTTGCACGACTATCTCGAGCAATTAGCACAGCAGGCCGCCCCATTGACGCTCGCTCGGCTCGGCGCGGCGCTAGGCACCGAGCTCGACACCGCACCACAAACGCTCGACCCATTCAGCGTGCGACGCCTGGAAAGCGACGGCCTGGTACGCTTCGGCGCACGCGGCGTCGCCGCCGCACCGCTAGACACCCTCGACGACCGTCAAATCCAGTGGCAGATTCGCTCTTCGCGTCGCCAACTCGGCGTGCTATGCCGCGACCCGCTGCCTTATTTCGCCTATCCGCAGCCGGAAGCCTCGCTCCGGGTACGTCAACTGGCCCAACGCTGCGGCGTTCAGGAAGCCCTGCATAGCCATGCCGGCTGGCTCTCGCACCGCGACGATCCGCTGGCATTGCCACGCTTTCAGATCACGCAACCCGTTGCCAGCAGCGCAGGGCGTCTCTATGATTGGCTGCTCGGGCACCTTTGAATTAATGAGTAGCCCCTTGAGTTCGGTGCGTTCCACCCCACGCTGCGCGTCCACCCCGACGCGATAAACAGCGATTGACGAACGCGCCGCCATTTTTTTGCGTATTTTTGCCCTGCCATCCAAACGACCCAAGCCCCTGATAGTGCCACGGTTATCGTCGCACCAACGCGTCTTTTGTCGTGCCGCGCCTGTTGGCAACGGTCATCAAACTGGCAGTCGTCGGCCCCCTGACCCTATAATACGGCCCAATTTTCAAGCAGGATCCCTACGTGATCGAGAACCTTCGCAACATCGCCATTATTGCCCACGTCGACCATGGCAAGACCACCCTGGTCGATCAGCTCCTGAGTCAGTCCGGCACCCTCGACCGCAAGGCCGAAGGGCAAGAGCGCATCATGGACTCCAACGACCAGGAGAAAGAACGCGGTATCACCATTCTGTCCAAGAATACCGCGATCCAGTGGCACGACTACCACATCAACATCGTCGACACGCCCGGACACGCCGACTTCGGTGGTGAGGTCGAGCGCGTGATGTCGATGGTCGATTCCGTCCTGCTGATGGTCGACGCCGTCGACGGCCCCATGCCGCAGACACGCTTCGTCACCCAGAAGGCCTTCGATCGCGGCTTGAAGCCCATCGTCGTGGTCAACAAGATCGACCGCCCCGGCGCACGCCCTGATTGGGTCATCGACCAGATCTTCGACCTGTTCGACAACCTCGGCGCCAGCGACGAGCAGCTCGACTTCCCGATCATCTATTGCTCGGCGCTCAACGGCGTCGCCGGCATGGACCCGGAAGAGCTCGAAGACGACATGACGCCGATGTTCCAGTCCATCGTCGATATCGTCGAGCCGCCCAAGGTCGAACGCGACGGGCCGTTCCAGATGCAGATCTCCGCGCTCGACTACAACAGCTATGTCGGCGTCATCGGGCTGGGCCGCATCAAGCGCGGCAACGTGAGCCCGGGGCAGCAGATCAGCGTGATCTCCAAGGAAGGCAACGTCCGCAAGGGCAAGGTCGGCCAAGTCATGACGCACCTCGGCCTCGAGCGCGTGCAGACCGAGCAGGCCGAAGCCGGCGATATCGTCTGCATCACCGGCATCAGCGACTTGGCGATCTCCGATACGCTGTGCGATCCGGCCAACGTCGAGGCGCTCCCCGTGCTGACCGTCGACGAACCCACCGTGTCGATGACCTTCCAGGTCAACGACTCACCGTTCGCCGGCAAGGAAGGCAAGTTCGTCACCAGCCGCAACATTCGCGATCGCCTCGAGCAGGAGCTGATCCACAACGTGGCGCTGCGTGTCGAGGAAGGCGAAACGCCCGAGAAGTTCAAGGTCTCCGGACGCGGCGAGCTGCACCTTTCAGTACTCATCGAAAGCATGCGTCGTGAAGGCTACGAACTCGCCGTGGGCCGCCCCGAGGTCATCATCCGCGAGATCGATGGCGTCAAGCAGGAGCCCTACGAAGAGGTCATCATCGACTGCGAAGAGCAGCATCAGGGCGCGGTGATGGAAGAGCTCGGCTACCGCAAGGGCGAGATGACCAACATGAACCCGGACGGCAAGGGTCGTGTGCGCCTGGACTTCATCATCCCCGCACGCGGGCTGATCGGCTTCCGTGGCCAGTTCCTGACGCTGACCTCCGGCACCGGCATCCTCACCAGCCGCTTCGACCATTACGGCCCGCTCAAGCCCGACGCCTCCGTCGAGCGTCGCAACGGCGTGCTGGTCTCCATGGTCCCCGGCAAGGCGCTGGCCTACGCGCTATTCGCCCTGCAGGATCGCGGCAAATTGATGGTCGAGCACGGCACCGAAGTCTACGAAGGCATGCTGATCGGCATCAACAACCGTGCCGATGACATGGCGGTCAACCCCACCAAGGCCAAGAAGCTCGACAACATGCGCTCCGCCGGCACCGACGAAGCCCTCGTGCTGACGCCGCCGATCCGCTTCAGCCTCGAGCAAGCCATCGAGTTCCTCGATGACGACGAACTGGTGGAGATCACCCCCAGCCATATTCGTCTGCGCAAGAAGCACCTCACCGAGAACGAGCGCAAGCGCGCCAAGAAGAAGTAACGGCGCCCCGCACTCGGCAAGAACACGAAGCCCACCATTCGGTGGGCTTCGTCGTTTTCGGGGACTGCACCGACCATCCAAGGGCTGCGACATATAACCACATTTTTTATGTGGTTATTAGGTTTAGACTTGATGCATACGAAGCGCCCGCCGCTTCTCGCTTCACCTCAAACCAACTCGCCTCAACCCTAGGAGTCGCCCATGCACCGCGCCCTGCTCGTTTCCTCACTCGCCCTCACCGCCGCGCTCGTGCCCGCCACCTCGGCCTTCGCCTACGGCCAAGGCGATTTATACACCCGCTTCGGCGTCGCTAAGGTCGCCCCGCAAAGCGACAATGGCGACTTCGGCGCGCCGCTCGACATGGACATCGACGCCGCCGACGACAGCGGTTTCGCCTTCACCCTGGGCTATCGCTTCCAAGACAAACTCGGCGTGGAGCTGCTTGCCGCGCAACGCTTCGAGCATCAGGTCCGACTCAACGGCAGCGACATGGCCAGCATCCATCACCTGCCACCGACCCTCACGCTTCAGTATTACCCGCTGGGCGGCACCAACGCCCGCGTGCAGCCGTACCTCGGCGCCGGGATCAACTACACCCACTTCTCCGACGAAAAACTCGACGGCGGCGAGCTCGAACTCGACGATAGCTGGGGCGGCGCCGCGCAAGTCGGGGTCGACCTGCTGATCGACGATCACTGGGCGCTCAACGCCGCCGCCTGGTACCTGGACATCGACAGCGACGCCACCGCCACGCTCGGCGGCACGGATTACGACGCCAAGCTCCACATCGATCCCATCGTCGTCATGGGTGGGCTCAGCTATCGGTTCTAACCGTCGCTCGCTCTGGCAGTCGCACGGCTAGGCGTTCCCCCCCACGGCGGGCTACCCTATGACAACACACGGACGCGACAGGAGCCCGCCATGCACAAGCATATCGACTGGGACGCCCCCGGCAACGCCAGCGTGACCCGCCACTACGCCAGCGACAAGCAGCACGAAGTTCAGCCCCACCCCGGCATGATGCTTTCCGCCCGCTACCAAGGCATGGTGGTGCGCGTCGAAGTCGAAGCCTACCGCGAAGACGACACCCTCAGCATCGGCAAGGTCGCCGCCCTCATCGACACCCAAGGCAAACGCCACCAGACCCACGGCGATCTCAGCGTCGGCGATTTCGTCCGCCTCCCCGACGACAAGCGTGCCCTGGAACCCACGCTCGAGGATGAAGAGGACTGAAGCCATGTCGAGTCTCCGACCCGCGCTTTCATCCCTGCTGACCCTGCTCGGCGGCGCCACACTCGTGGCGCCCGTGGCCGCCCAAGCCGACCCGCTCGAACAACAACGCCAGGACCTCCAGAACGTCCAGATCATCGCCCATCGCGGTGCCAGTGGCTACGCCCCGGAACATACCTGGTACGCCTACGACAAAGCACTCGCCATGGGGGCCGACTACCTCGAGCTGGATGTGCACATGAGTGCCGATGGGCGCTTGGTGGCCATTCACGACACCACCCTGGAACGCACCACCGATGGGCAAGGGCCGGTGAAGGAACACAGCCTCGACGAACTCAAGGCACTCGACGCCGGCAGTTGGTTCAACAAGGCCCACCCGGAATACGCCGATGACGCCTACACCGGCGCCAAGCTGCTCACCCTGGACGAAGTCATCGACCGCTACGGCCAGGACGTGCGCTACTACATCGAAACCAAGTCACCCAAGGATTATCCCGAGCTGCAAGACGCCCTGGTCAGCAAGCTCGAAGCGGAAGGCCTGGTGCAATCGGGCTCCGTGGTCATCCAATCCTTCAGCCAAGCCAGCCTGCAGGAAGTACACAAGCTCAATCCCGATATTCCGCTTGTCCAACTGCTCTGGTACTCCCCCAGCGAAGACGGCAACACCCTTGAGGAATGGACCGGCGTCACCCCCAGCCCGGCCAACATCACCGACGCCGACTTTCAGGCAATCGCCGACTACGCCGACGGCGTCGGCCCCAACTACCTCTACGAAGGTGAACCGATCATCAGCGAAAGCTTCATCGAACAAGCCCACGACAACGGCCTGCTGGTGCACGTCTACACCATCAATCAAAAAGATCGGATGCGCCGACTGCTCGACTGGGGCGTCGACGGCCTCTTCACCAACTTTCCTGATCGGCTGAAGGCAGTGCGGGCAGAAGCAGAGGAATGATTCAGGCGGCCGTCTCGTTCATCAGACTCTCGTAAGGAATATTGAGCCCATCGTGAAGCCGCCGAATCATGCGCAGACTGAGCTTGCGCTTGCGGTTCAACACTTCGGACACGCGACCGCTCGGTCCGATATAAGGCTCAAGGTCGCGGAGTGGTGCTAACCCGCCGGCGGCGTGTTACTGGCTGACGAGTTGTTTCTGAGCTGCCTGGGCGGCAGCGAACAATCGTGATGAATTGTTGACCAAGCTGGCGATTTTCTGAGCTGCCTAGGCAGCAGCGAACTTCGGTGGCTATACCGTGGACGGCCTCAACCATTTCTGAGCTGCCTGGGCGGCAGCGAACATCAACGAGCGAGCCTTCGTCAACGTCAACGCTTTCTGAGCTGCCTGGGCGGCAGCGAACTATGTGGCGCGCATGTGTCACCAGTTCGCCGATTTCTGAGCTGCCTGGGCGGCAGCGAACGCATGGAGCGATGTCGGCATCTTCACCGAGGATTTCTGAGCTGCCTGGGCGGCAGCGAACGTTTTGCCGGTAACGCCGCTGGTCGTGATCGTTTTCTGAGCTGCCTGGGCGGCAGCGAACTCATCCCCGAAGGCACCGGCACCACCGCCGGCTTTCTGAGCTGCCTGGGCGGCAGCGAACGCCTGGGTGAACAGCAACCGGGCGGCTTTGACTTTCTGAGCTGCCTGGGCGGCAGCGAACCGCGGTCTTGCGCAGCGCACGGTCTGACGCGATTTCTGAGCTGCCTGGGCGGCAGCGAACCACACGCGTCGATGCTCGACCTGCATCACATCTTTCTGAGCTGCCTGGGCGGCAGCGAACGATCACCCCGGCGACGTCCAACAACGCGCGCCTTTCTGAGCTGCCTGGGCGGCAGCGAACAACACCTACTTCGACAAGCTCGACGAGCTGGATTTCTGAGCTGCCTGGGCGGCAGCGAACGCATATCAGTCGCCCTCCGCTTCGTGGTATCTTTTCTGAGCTGCCTGGGCGGCAGCGAACTATTTTCTCAATCGTTTCCGGCGACGCTTTCTTTTCTGAGCTGCCTGGGCGGCAGCGAACCTCTGCCAGCCTGCTACGGGGTCGGCAATCTCTTTCTGAGCTGCCTGGGCGGCAGCGAACGCTACCGTGATGCCAATGGCGTTATCTTCCTTTTTCTGAGCTGCCTGGGCGGCAGCGAACCATGCCCGAAGATCTGATCGGCGTATGGGGAGTTTCTGAGCTGCCTGGGCGGCAGCGAACCTAATCGGCATAACTCCAGGCGGTCTGTTTCTTTTCTGAGCTGCCTGGGCGGCAGCGAACCTATCGCTGTTGGCACTATTGCCAATCAGCTATTTCTGAGCTGCCTGGGCGGCAGCGAACCGAATGCTATCGAGCATATTTGCGGACCGGGTTTTCTGAGCTGCCTGGGCGGCAGCGAACCCAGCGCCGCCCAGAAGGCGACGGCTGGAACTTTTCTGAGCTGCCTGGGCGGCAGCGAACCTGGGCGCTGGCGGATACGGCAGCGATGGACATTTCTGAGCTGCCTGGGCGGCAGCGAACATTGCGCGAGAGATCGGGGCGACAATGCCGCATTTCTGAGCTGCCTGGGCGGCAGCGAACAGTTCATCCTCGTGAAGCTGCTGTCCCGCGTCTTTCTGAGCTGCCTGGGCGGCAGCGAACCAGCCGCCGCTGACATGCTTCACCGCGATCTCTTTCTGAGCTGCCTGGGCGGCAGCGAACATGCTGCCGATGTGGGCGCTATAGGCCTGCTCTTTCTGAGCTGCCTGGGCGGCAGCGAACGGCTCTTGATCAGCCGGCGCTGCGCGCGGTTCTTTCTGAGCTGCCTGGGCGGCAGCGAACGGATGCCGCATCAGGGCGAGCATCTTCTCGTATTTCTGAGCTGCCTGGGCGGCAGCGAACGAATATCGTCCAGATCGACGGGGTGGACCATCTTTTCTGAGCTGCCTGGGCGGCAGCGAACATACCCGCCGTTGTCGGGCGCCTGGAAGTCAATTTCTGAGCTGCCTGGGCGGCAGCGAACAGATCCGCGAATGCACCCAGCGTTTCGCCAGCTTTCTGAGCTGCCTGGGCGGCAGCGAACACGAATGCTTAACGCCTTCGTCTTCGCAATGTCTTTCTGAGCTGCCTGGGCGGCAGCGAACAGTATCAGCTAAACGAATTGCTAGATGGTCTTTTTCTGAGCTGCCTGGGCGGCAGCGAACGGTGTTCCGGGGCGTTGCGGAGGACGTGCAGCCTTTCTGAGCTGCCTGGGCGGCAGCGAACCGCGTCCGTGAGTTCGTCGCCGAGTTTGCCCATTTCTGAGCTGCCTGGGCGGCAGCGAACTACTGTAGGTTGAAACCCCGGTCAAGCGTAAGTTTCTGAGCTGCCTGGGCGGCAGCGAACAAGCGCGTACAAATCTCGTCTTTAACTTCGACTTTCTGAGCTGCCTGGGCGGCAGCGAACCACGCGCTGGCTGGTCCCAACGTTGTATGTCTTTTCTGAGCTGCCTGGGCGGCAGCGAACATATGCCATTGTTGCGCGCCATGATCCTGTACTTTCTGAGCTGCCTGGGCGGCAGCGAACACCCTAACCCCCAATAACCATGTTTCGGCCAATTTCTGAGCTGCCTGGGCGGCAGCGAACGCTCATCGTCGCTCGGCTTGTCGCGCTCACGCTTTCTGAGCTGCCTGGGCGGCAGCGAACCTCGGGGATGCGTAGGTCCTTCAGTCCCATGATTTCTGAGCTGCCTGGGCGGCAGCGAACGTCCGGCCCCCCGAAGACGGGGTGTCCGATAATTTCTGAGCTGCCTGGGCGGCAGCGAACTGACGAGATGCTGGATAGGTGGGAGCGCACAGTTTCTGAGCTGCCTGGGCGGCAGCGAACGCCGCCGTCACTGGGCGCCCGGAAATCAAGATTTTCTGAGCTGCCTGGGCGGCAGCGAACCTAATGGTGGCCCGGACTACAGTGAAGCACCATTTCTGAGCTGCCTGGGCGGCAGCGAACTTTTTGAGCCCCATCTATAACACTAATCGGTATTTCTGAGCTGCCTGGGCGGCAGCGAACGAGGTGCCGAATAATGGATCGTTATTACGCATTTTCTGAGCTGCCTGGGCGGCAGCGAACTGCTGCGCCCCTGGGCGATGGCCGAGATTAGCTTTCTGAGCTGCCTGGGCGGCAGCGAACGGTTTAGGGTATCAACAACCACCATCTTGATATTTCTGAGCTGCCTGGGCGGCAGCGAACAGGAAGCAATGCATCAAGCAGTAGAGCAATGGTTTCTGAGCTGCCTGGGCGGCAGCGAACTAGACGCTCCTGGCGCAGCGTCGTGAGCAGGCTTTCTGAGCTGCCTGGGCGGCAGCGAACCTTCGCGGTGGTGTTCAGCCCCGCTTTTTTCATTTCTGAGCTGCCTGGGCGGCAGCGAACGGCAGCTATATCGAACACGTCGCCGAGGAGGTTTTCTGAGCTGCCTGGGCGGCAGCGAACGTGGGCGTGTTGCTACTCGGCGCGCTGGGCGTTTTCTGAGCTGCCTGGGCGGCAGCGAACGCCGGGCTGGTCGCCACGAACCAGCATGACCATTTCTGAGCTGCCTGGGCGGCAGCGAACCCGACTCGCCGCACGAAGTCGCTCCACGGTCTTTTCTGAGCTGCCTGGGCGGCAGCGAACAATGCCGCCGCCGCTATTGCCGCGAGTCTTGATTTCTGAGCTGCCTGGGCGGCAGCGAACACGGCGGAGAGATTGCGGGTGGATTCGGTGGCTTTCTGAGCTGCCTGGGCGGCAGCGAACATGCCGACGGCACACCCTACGCGCCGCGCAAATTTCTGAGCTGCCTGGGCGGCAGCGAACCATGAAGTACCGCCAGCAACCGACGCCGCCCTTTTCTGAGCTGCCTGGGCGGCAGCGAACCTGCCTCGGCGCATTCGGCGCGGAGCATGACCTTTCTGAGCTGCCTGGGCGGCAGCGAACTTTTTTACCACGACGATGCCGAGAAGCTGGACTTTCTGAGCTGCCTGGGCGGCAGCGAACGTACTCGCGTGCCTGCGCATGACCGTGATCCATTTCTGAGCTGCCTGGGCGGCAGCGAACGGGGGTAGCTATCTGCTGCGTTCCTAGCCACTTTTCTGAGCTGCCTGGGCGGCAGCGAACTCGAACGGGCGACTGGCGACAATCGGGCGCGATTTCTGAGCTGCCTGGGCGGCAGCGAACGGAGAATGTCGGTAATAGCCGGCTCATCCTCTTTTCTGAGCTGCCTGGGCGGCAGCGAACATCTCGTGGGTTCAGGCAGGCTCATGGACCGATTTCTGAGCTGCCTGGGCGGCAGCGAACGGCAGCCAGAACGGGCGCATCGCGCTCCATGCTTTCTGAGCTGCCTGGGCGGCAGCGAACCATCCGCTGTGGTTCCACCCAGCTTTTCCGCATTTCTGAGCTGCCTGGGCGGCAGCGAACGAGAAAGCCGACCGCGATGGCCTGGGCGCCCGTTTCTGAGCTGCCTGGGCGGCAGCGAACCAACCCCCGCGATTCTCCTAGGTATCCAAAAATTTCTGAGCTGCCTGGGCGGCAGCGAACGCTTCGAGGAATCACAGCACGAGAAAGGCCTTATTCTGAGCTGCCTGGGCGGCAGCGAACATGTGGTCATTCGGCGAAGGTGTGGCGGTGCAATTCTGAGCTGCCTGGGCGGCAGCGAACAAGGGGATGCCAGCGCGCTCGAGGGCGCGCTTATTCTGAGCTGCCTGGGCGGCAGCGAACCTGCCCACCCTGCACACCCACGAACACCTGGTATTCTGAGCTGCCTGGGCGGCAGCGAACCCGGTATCGGGCAGGCACAGCCAGTGCCCCACATTCTGAGCTGCCTGGGCGGCAGCGAACAGACTGGGGCGGCCCTGTCGGGGATCCTGCGGAATTCTGAGCTGCCTGGGCGGCAGCGAACGCCATGGTGCACGACCCCAAGTGCGGCATCTGATTCTGAGCTGCCTGGGCGGCAGCGAACAGTGGGAAGAACGATAGGCGCCCGTATCAACTATTCTGAGCTGCCTGGGCGGCAGCGAACCTTGGTTTCGTTGCGGTCGCCGGAGCGACCCTATTCTGAGCTGCCTGGGCGGCAGCGAACGACGGGGGTCATATCGCGCTCGAGATAGCGGAATTCTGAGCTGCCTGGGCGGCAGCGAACCTCGGCCTCGCCGGGATCGCGGTAGCGCACGCATTCTGAGCTGCCTGGGCGGCAGCGAACGCATGTTTCATGACGGCCCGTTCCCCGCCCTAATTCTGAGCTGCCTGGGCGGCAGCGAACGCTGAAGACGACGGTGACCCGGTCGTGAGGATATTCTGAGCTGCCTGGGCGGCAGCGAACCTGGGGTTATCGTCCTGCATGCCGATTATTCCATTCTGAGCTGCCTGGGCGGCAGCGAACGCCGCCGAGCGTGAGCGTGCCGACGCGCTGGCATTCTGAGCTGCCTGGGCGGCAGCGAACGCTGGCGCTCGCTCCCGGCCGGTGTCGGTGAGATTCTGAGCTGCCTGGGCGGCAGCGAACACGATCTCGAGCGTGATGCGTGATGCCCAGCGATTCTGAGCTGCCTGGGCGGCAGCGAACGGTGTGCAGCGTGTCGAGCTCGCCGCGCCGTCATTCTGAGCTGCCTGGGCGGCAGCGAACTTTCACGCCTCTTTACGGTTGCCCGCCCGCTGATTCTGAGCTGCCTGGGCGGCAGCGAACCCATGGGAACGCTGGGAGTACGACCTGCTCGAATTCTGAGCTGCCTGGGCGGCAGCGAACCGCAGTTACCATTGATCGAGATGTAGGGGTCAATTCTGAGCTGCCTGGGCGGCAGCGAACGACGTCGATAATGTCGTCGCGTACACCCTCCAGATTCTGAGCTGCCTGGGCGGCAGCGAACTGCGAACGGCTTCATCAATAGGCACCGTGACAATTCTGAGCTGCCTGGGCGGCAGCGAACGACGTCGATAATGTCGTCGCGTACACCCTCCAGATTCTGAGCTGCCTGGGCGGCAGCGAACCCATGGGAACGCTGGGAGTACGACCTGCTCGAATTCTGAGCTGCCTGGGCGGCAGCGAACCGCAGTTACCATTGATCGAGATGTAGGGGTCAATTCTGAGCTGCCTGGGCGGCAGCGAACACAGCCTTGGGGGTGGCCCCGGACGCCAAGATATTCTGAGCTGCCTGGGCGGCAGCGAACCTGCCATTCGCGTAGCGCGGCGTTTGTTTCCCATTCTGAGCTGCCTGGGCGGCAGCGAACAAGACGTTCCGCCCTGGGCTCCCGGAAATGGTATTCTGAGCTGCCTGGGCGGCAGCGAACGACTGGGGCGGACCGATCGGCGATCCCGCCGAATTCTGAGCTGCCTGGGCGGCAGCGAACCCTCGGCGTCGGCGACCTCGGGCATGCCGGACATTCTGAGCTGCCTGGGCGGCAGCGAACATCGAGGTGTGCGCTGGCATCGGCCGGTGTCTATTCTGAGCTGCCTGGGCGGCAGCGAACAAGCTGACGGTGCTGCAAAACGAGCTGATCAAATTCTGAGCTGCCTGGGCGGCAGCGAACCGGCGAACTTGTCGGCTTCAACAGGTGCGGAAATTCTGAGCTGCCTGGGCGGCAGCGAACGCTATGTGCCGGTAATCTCGTGGGTTCAGGCAATTCTGAGCTGCCTGGGCGGCAGCGAACGCATGCCTTTTCTATTTTTGGGCGTGATTTTCATTCTGAGCTGCCTGGGCGGCAGCGAACCTACCCTGCACTTAGGAACGCAACATTCCCAAATTCTGAGCTGCCTGGGCGGCAGCGAACCAGCTCGCACTGATCGCCGGCGGCGCGTATTTATTCTGAGCTGCCTGGGCGGCAGCGAACTACAGGCGCGTCAGGTATTCGGCTTCGCCGGTATTCTGAGCTGCCTGGGCGGCAGCGAACGAGCGAGCCGCGCCAGCGGGTGGCGCGGGCGTATTCTGAGCTGCCTGGGCGGCAGCGAACGCCTCAGGATTTCAAGAAGGAGTTCCGATCAGATTCTGAGCTGCCTGGGCGGCAGCGAACCTGTGACTTTTTCGAGGTCGCAGCGGAAAAAGTATTCTGAGCTGCCTGGGCGGCAGCGAACACGCCATCCTTGGTGACTGGATTGCACCAGGAATTCTGAGCTGCCTGGGCGGCAGCGAACGCGTGAAGCGTCCCCGATGTGCCGGCGGCACTATTCTGAGCTGCCTGGGCGGCAGCGAACACGTATTCGCCCCGGTCGTCGGGCAGAATGCCATTCTGAGCTGCCTGGGCGGCAGCGAACGCGACGGAAACCGTCGCCGGCATGCTCAAGGTATTCTGAGCTGCCTGGGCGGCAGCGAACAAGGCGGTCGCGGCCGTCGAGGATCTCAAGATATTCTGAGCTGCCTGGGCGGCAGCGAACCGGTGTGGCAAAGCGACGAGTGTGTGGTGACTATTCTGAGCTGCCTGGGCGGCAGCGAACCTCGCGCGTGCGCTGACGCACGGGGCCAGAGAATTCTGAGCTGCCTGGGCGGCAGCGAACGTCGAGAGCCAGCACATCCGCCGAGCTGCCCAATTCTGAGCTGCCTGGGCGGCAGCGAACGAGCCGGGGCGCTTTTCATTGTGACGCAGGCGATTCTGAGCTGCCTGGGCGGCAGCGAACCGCACCAGGTCGGCCAGGCGTTTGGTCATGCTATTCTGAGCTGCCTGGGCGGCAGCGAACTTTCAGGGGACCGAGCTCGACATCGCATGGATATTCTGAGCTGCCTGGGCGGCAGCGAACTCGTTCTCTTTGACGATGCGTCCCTCCTCGTGATTCTGAGCTGCCTGGGCGGCAGCGAACGAGATGATGGTGACTTGCATGGCTGGCTCTCATATTCTGAGCTGCCTGGGCGGCAGCGAACTTGGTCATGCTGGTCGCGCGGGCCGGGTACGCATTCTGAGCTGCCTGGGCGGCAGCGAACCTTGGGCACATCCTCCGCAGGCTTTTCTTTCAATTCTGAGCTGCCTGGGCGGCAGCGAACTCACCGGCCCCAGTATCCACGCCCACGTAGCTATTCTGAGCTGCCTGGGCGGCAGCGAACTCGCCGGCCAGGCCGTGCAGCTTGCCGCCCAGATTCTGAGCTGCCTGGGCGGCAGCGAACCCTCTGGCATGATCGGCTGTAGAGCCGCGTGCATTCTGAGCTGCCTGGGCGGCAGCGAACCCAAACCCCGTCAATCAGCTCGGCGAATAGGTATTCTGAGCTGCCTGGGCGGCAGCGAACTAGAGCTTATCATAGCTAAATGCCTGATTGTTAAAGAGCATTCGCGTAAAGAAAGCGCCACACCCTTTTCCAAGGGGTGGCGCTAGGTCATTGATTTAAAAGGATGCTATGGAGCCTCCTCAAAAAGGGTCAAAACCACGGCACCGTCGCTTCACGGCTCAGTCCATAATGATTGAAGCTTCCTCCCACCGGTGCCGCTTGTGGTTGAGCATGTTCAATAAATAGCGCAAAACGTTGACCACTAGAACGGCTATTTACTTGCACGAACGGCAGTGAGATCTTACGTTCAGCGGGCGCCGCCAAGCATTGGCGCGCTTCATCCTCACTTATGTCGTGACGACGCGCATAGCGCTTGACCCGGCTTGGCCCGCCCGTATTGAACTGCCGGCGCACCACGCGACGATGGCTAACTTCCGTCGGCACCGGTGCGATATCAGTAAGCTCAACGTGGTCACGCATACCCGCTAACCACGAAAGCGCCATCAACTGCTCGAGCCGTTCTTTTCGCGCATGTAGCCGTAACCGATCACCCGGCGTGCGTGCCCGCACGCCGGTCTTGTGATCAGGCAGGCTAACGCCGATATCATCGGCCTGCAGATCATAAAGCGCCCGATGGAGCTTGCTGTAGAGTGCGTTCATCAGCATCGACGCCGGAAACTCCGGGTCCGGCCGTAGCCGAATATCGAGATAATGGTCCATGGCTTACCCCGCTTCGCCGAAGACACCACCGCGAATCAAGGTCGCCATCACGAAGTGCTGCTGTTCCGTTTCCGGCACTTGATCCTTGATCATCCAGTTATCCAGCAGCGAATAAAAATCCACTTTCTGCTTGGGCTGGCGATAGGCGGCACCCTGAGTGGTCACGGAGCCATAAGGCTCGACGGCGATGGGGCCGAGGTCACTGCCATCTTCCGGCGCCGGATACCAGGTATCGATGGTGCGGATGGCATTACCGAGCTTCTGTGTATGTATCGCCGCGATGTCTTGCTCACCCACTTTTACTGTGTATAGAGTCTTACTCTTCTTAATGGCTTTTCCGTTCACAGTCCTTGTCTGGCTCTGGTCAACGATCAGTTCCTGAGAAGGGAAGACCTCCTGCCCGTTACCCACATGCGCAAAGGCAATAACTTCCAAAATCAAATGACGCTCGCCCGCGAGAGCGTCTGCAATATCCTGCGCCAGCTCCAAAGTCTGCGTATCACTGTCAAAGCCGCGAAGCGACAAACTCAGTGCATCGAATGTCCATTCTTTGGCGACGTGGCCCTTTTCCATGCGCCGAATGCGCACCTCGACTTGCTCGGCGCCGACACGGTTACGCCACAAAAAGCGCCCATTCGCCAGGTTTTGGGCATAACGCCGGGCCAGTTCACCAAACCCATGCGTCTTCACATAGTCCGCAACGGCCTGTTGCAACTTGGCTTGATAGTCGGCGTTGTTGCACGCCGACGGGGTACCCGCGCCACCAAGCACCCGCAACGTGAAACGTGCCATCAGCGTGTCGGTGTCATGGGGCAAGGTGGCGACATCGACGGTCTGGAGGTTGGGATTCTCGATTGCGGCATCGAGTTTCGCCGGGTCTTTATGCTCCTTGCTAGTATCCTTGAGGCGATTGGAGATCGTGCCGCGTACCGACTTTTCACGAACCGATACCGCTTGCCAGTCTTCCGGCGCATCACGCTGCGACCACTGCCCGGCATAGAGCAATGCATCGGAGGGATCGAGCTTGCGTTCGAAGGCAAGCACGGAGGCGGTTTTCAAAGCGTCGTCTTTCTTAGCCATTGTTGGGCTCCTTGTCATTCGGCGCGATGTGCGCACTGGGTATAGTCGTTGTTAAGGCGATAAAGACCGGCATCGAGATCATTATCGACGTACCAGAGCAGATCTTCGGGACGCTTCAAACGGTGCGGGCTGATCCACTCTCCGATGGAGTAAATGCTTTCCACGAAGCGAAACGGGATCTGCGTATCACGCGCTTTGGCCACTCTACCAGGCTCGAAGTGTTCAGAGATGGCGCCATAACCGACCGGAATCGGCACCAGCCAGCCGCGATAGGCGCGCCGTACTTGCCAGCGCACTTCCTCGCTCTCAGGATCGACATGGCATTCGTGATTGAGGCGCGAAAGATCGAGCCAGGCATCCAGTGGCGTCGCGTTTTCGTCTTGGGCTTGAAGGGCCCCGGTGTGCTCGGCGAGCCGGTCATCGCGTAACACCAGGGTAAAGCCTGGCAACCAGCGACGCTTCAACTTGTTGAATTTCTCTTCCCGTTTCGCCGAGTTGTCATCCAACGCGACCCAGGCCGGTTGCTGATGATTAGCAGAGACGCTCCGGTTAGGCATCACGCTGCCACCGGCGATGCGCATCCCGGCGACCATCTCACGTACTCGCTGCGCAATATCCTGACGGTCGTCTTCCGCCACCTTTCCGGTGATGGCGAATATCAGGGTAATATCTAGATGGATACGCCCTTCCTCAACAAAAGAAGGCGTCGTAAAGCTTCCATCCGTATTTATTTTCTTTTTCTCAGCGTATGTTGAAAGGGGATTACGCGTGAGGTGAAAGGTGCGGGTGTAGCCGCCTTCGGTCGCTTGTGCCTCGACGTCATGGCAGACAACGCCGACACGGTCCAACGATACCGGAATATCCGCTGCGACCAGCTTGCGTTCCAGGGCATGCATCATGCCCACAAAGGCACTCATGGCCGGAAAGCCCCATGTCATCGGGCTGGAAATCGCATTGGCGTTTTGTACACGTAAGCGCGGCAGCACCAGAAGGTTCTTGACGTCACTCATCGTCTTCCCCTCCTTGAAGCTCATCCAGGTCATCAAGTTCTTCCATCAGAACGGCCATCCAGCGGCGGTCCTTATCCAGCAGTCGTTGATGAGAAGCATCTTGACCGAGTTCTTTCTTCCAGTGCCGAAACTCGACATCCCCTAGCGGCAACTTGCCGCCAAGCGCCTCGTTAAGCCAATTGGCGAAACGCTGGCGAATCTCGTCGGGCCAGTCAGATTCATGACGCGCCTTACGGAACTCGGCATCCTCCTGTGCGCGGCCAGGATCAAGCCAGAAGGCTTCTTCTATCGCCAGGCGACAGTTTTCATCGGCACTCCATCCTGGCTTGAGGCTGTGCATCTGCATCGTGAACAGCATCAGTTCATCCATGATCATCGCGGTGTAGTCATCACGGAGATCACGGGTATGCATATCCGTGTTGGGATTGGTCTCCAGAAACCGCTTCAGATCACCGACCAATGCCCGCACTTCCTTGCGCCGACCGAACATTCCACGACGGGACAGCACGGACTCCATCTTTAATGGTGGGCGGATTTCTTGTGAGTCCCAGGCAGGCGGCAACGACGCCAATAAATAGTTGTTACCACCCCGCTCACTATTCAGTTGCGAGATATTCTGCGGCTTGGTGCCGCCCATCTTCTGTGAAGCAATATTGGGATAGTCATGAACTTCCTGCTCGCCCAGCTTCCCCTCGCGCTTGACCTTGCGCGCTTCCTTGGCCTCGTCGCTGAAACGGTCACGATTGATCGTCTGAAAGACCTGATGCGCCAACGAGGTCGCATAGAGCGGTGCTAAGAGATGGAAGTCATCATTATCGACCGCATCTTCACCTGTCAGCCAATACATTTGTTTGGCAAGGGTATGAGAAGCGTGCTCGCCGCGAGGCTCGGTAATGCCAGAAAAGGCCTTCATCCAAGCTTGTGACTGCTCTGCATTATCGCTCAAGGCACGCGCTAGCTCGTCGTCCTCTTCCAGCAACCGCTCTAGCAAGGATTTGCCATCGTACTCGAGCTTCAAAAATTTATACACATCGAGCGCAGCGGCATCGCCTACGACATCGCCATCGAAATCCGCCGGCAACACATGACTTCCCACCGATTGATGCTTGGCAAGAGACTCTGGGGGCACATAAAGATTAGAGCCCTTTGCATCTGGATGAATAGGCTTGAGAGAATGAGTCACGACTTGTAAGCGAGTTACGCGCCGCGCAGCATCATTGAGCCAGGTTTCACGCTGGAACTGTTCGACCAGCGCTTGGTACTTGGGATCATCGGGGGCCAGCTTTTCCGCTTTGACATCGAAGCGCTCCTTTATGAATCGCTCGATAACCTCGCGTACCCCTGCTGCTTGTTGTGTCATTGCCATAGTTCACCCTAGTCGACACACGTTTAACATTAGTTTACCTGCCACCCTATATCGCTTTACTTGCAAATTCACTCATCCCTTTTTCACAAACCCCAACACGGGATGGTAGCGCCAGCCATGCGTGCTCTCGGGCGCATTGACGATGCCGAATGTGCGTGCGGCTTTATCGAGCGAGATACCCAGGTCCTCGGCGAGATCGGCAAGTGCGGTCAGGTAATCATCGACGCCCCAGGGCTGAATGCGCTCGCCCCTTTCCTGCTCCAGGTCGATTCGCGTCAGCAGGCTTTCTTCGACTTCCACGTAGAGCGTTTCACCACGTTTGGCACCGTCTTCCACGCGATGCAGTGTCCAGGTTTCGCCACCCTCGTCGGGTAATAGCGCGAGCGCTACATCGGTCTGGGTGGGTTGGCGAAAACGCTGACGTTGGGTGAGTACGCCGGTCAGGTGCATGCGCGGCACGGCATACCAGCTATAGGCGCCCAATGGCGGTGGCGACGGTTCCATGCCCAACCTGCGCTCTTTCTTGGTCAGCGGCTGGGCGGGCGGCTCCAGCATTTGGGCTATCAACCGCTGGTGCTCCAGATCGACCAGGCTATCGCGCGGGGATAGCGTTTCACGCGCCAGCACGCGGGGCCGGGCGTCGATGACCTGATATTCATCCGGTGCGAGCAGCGCGTTCAGTGAGTGATTATTGAGTCGCCAAGCCTCATCGGTCTCGAACCCCGGACGCTGGAAGGCAAGTCGGCTGGGGTCTTCCAGGTGCTTGAGATTGGTCTCCAGGAGCTGGATATTCGGTGTATCACAGTGTTTATCGCGATGACGCCAGACACGCCCAGCCAGCTGAATGATCGAGCGCATGGAGGAAGGCTCGACAATCGCCCAGTCATAGTCATGGTCGCGCCCGACTTCAGTGACCGGGCTCCCTAGCACGATAAAAAGATGGTCGGCTTCGTCGCTGCCATCGAGTAGACGCCGGATATCGGCCTGCTCGAACACGCGGTCCGGCTCGGCTCGCTGCAACGTGCGGTCCAGGCGGCGTTCGATTTCCGAGCGCATCACCAGCGGATGCCGCGAGTGATACACGCAAAGGTGGATGCGTTGCCCAACGCAGGCACCTTGCTGGAAGAGCGACCTGGCGACATCGACCAGCGGGTCGATATTGGCCATGCGGATCAAACCGAAGCTCACGCGCTTGCCAGTGACCGGATCACACGAGTGGTGATGCTCGTGTAGCTGGGCGGCTTGGGTTCGAAGCAACTCGGCCAGGCCAGGACGAATCTCGTCGGGGCGCTTGCCCAATGCCGGCAAGGGAAGAAGTTCTCCTCGGCGGCGCACGGGACTATCGGACAGGCGCTTGAGCCGACGCTTGGCAAAAGCGGTATGTGCGGCGTTAAAAGCCTCACCGTCTGCACAGTCCTGATGTTGGCGGTCGTTTTCGTCGAACCACGCACAGCAGATATCCACGGGCAGGCCTGGCTCGCCGCGATGGCGCTGGTAGGCTTCACGCCCGCTGCGATATGCCTCATACAATCCGTGCACCAAAGCGGGTGGCAAGGTGGCCGAGGACAGCAATACACGCGAGCCGAGTAAGCCGGCCCAGTGCACCAACCGGGTCAATGCTGGTAGGTCGTTGATATCGAAGTCGTCGATTTCATCGAGCACCAGGTCACTGCTCATCAAACGCAGCATCGGCGCGATCTGGCGTCCGCCTCGCGTGCTTTCGGTAGCCGGCACCAGGTGGTCCACGGTGCAGACCAGAATCGGCGCGGCGATCAGCGAGCGTGTACCCGGCTCATCCCCCAGGCGGCGCAGCACAGGATGGCTGTCGATATTACCCTCGAATACCACGTGGGCATCTTCGTCGATCAGCCCCTGTTTCGAGGCCGAACCGCTGGCTTCGGCGTCTTGCTCGTAGTGCTCGAATAGCGCCTTGTTGGCACTGCCGCCGACCCGCACCGCGAGCTCGTCTTCACCGAGATGCAAGCGCTCGCGAAGCGCCTGGCCGGTTTGCAACGTGAGCGTGCGAAGTCCCAGTGCGATGCTGAAACGCGCGCCCTGTTCAGGATCGGCCAGCGCGTACATGATTCGCCCGTTGGCCAGCGTTTTACCGCAACCGGTGGAGGCCATGTTGAGGCCGAAGAAGCCCTGGCGATGGCTACGTTCACGCACCGACTGGGCAAGATCGAACGCCTTGTCCTGCCAGCGAAAGCGAGGATGGTCGCTTCTCTTGCGAAAGCCCTTGTGCCGCGCCAGACGCGATAAATGGCTATTCACGGTAGGCAAGGCACGTGCGATGGTACTGGCGTGCTTCTCGACCCCCAGAATATGCTCATCAAGCAGTTGATTGGGTTGCCCCGTCTTGCGCACGGTGTTGGCCACCAGCGGATAGTTGGTCTCTCCCATCACCCGCTTGGCCGGATCTTCAAGACTCGAATAGTAGTGATCCCCCAGCATCAGACACAGTCGCGAGAGATGCATGACATAGGGGCTATCGAGCCAGTTCGTGCCATCGGATAATCGCGCCAGTAGTCGTTTCGCCTGTTTGGCGGCGCGCTCGCGCCAACGTTGCGTGGAAAGCGGTAGCCCTTGGCTGAACGTCCAATACGGCGTGACCCGTTTCGGTTCCTTGGTCGCGGGAATCTCGTTCCACTGCGCATTGATCAGCGACAGCACGTCCCCAAGTTGGTCCATTTGCAGCGTGACATTCTGGCTGCCCCAACGCGCTGCAGGGTTCGATAGGTCGTCGGGTGGTTTGAGAGGTAACCGGTGGTGACTCACGATCAGCCAACCGAGCGCGGCGGCCAAAGGCGGCAAACGCTGGAAGATGGTGGAAGGCTCGGGGTCGAGGCCATCTCGCTCCAGCCCATCTAGCCAGTCTGTCTCTTGATAACGCCCCTCGGCGAGTCGCGCGAGCCAGGTCGCGTCATCGTCGTCACCGACGAAGGCCTGAAAAAGCCGCAGCGACACCCATTCGTGGCGGTACAGGTTGCGCCCTTCCAGCTTGCCTTGCAGTCGTTGCTGGAAGGCTACGGACGCCTTGCCCAGGTCGTGCAGCAATGCTGACATGGACGCCAGCAGCAGGATGTCCTCGCCACTATGCCAATCATTTTCATCCTCGCGACGCAGAATATCCCGTGAGGTGGTATTGGTCGGTACCGCGCCCTGAAGGTTGAAGCGCTTGGCATCGCCGACCACCCACATCAGTTCGCTGTGATCGTGCCCGCGAATCCAGTGGCATGCCACGGCGGTATTCTTGCGCGCCGTCTTGCGCAGCAACTTTCTCAGCGTATCGAGCCCTTCGAGCGTAATCGGGGTTTGCCAGGTACGCTCTCCCCGGCGCTCGGCGAACTGATCAAGAATGCGCCGCGTTTCCTTGAGCGCGTTCTTGTTGCATTGGGAGACCAGCAGCACATTCATGCGTCAGGCCCTCCGAGGTCGAGGGCCACGGCCTTGAGCGTATCGATCATGAAGTCGAGGGATTCGGTACGCGTCAGTCGCTCGATACACGCTTGGCGAAACTCCTGTTCCTCATCTCCTTTCATGGCCGAGAGAAACGCTTGCGGGAGGATGATCGCGTCTTTGACCAGATCGGCAACATCGAAGACCAAGCCGCCCCGCCGCGTCTTGCCATGCAAGACCGCCAAGCCATGGGGAATCCCCAATACCCAGGTCGCCGTTGCCGCCAGCCCGTAAGCGAGGTAATTGCCATGATCGAGAAATCGGTTCGCGGGGTCGGCGCCACTACCCCGCTTGGCACGCGTGAACTGGCCATACTTGACGGCTTGCGCCGCCAGTTTGAATAGCGTCTTGGTCAAACGCGCTTCGAGCGTCAGCAATTCCACGGTATCGGACGCACTGGCAATCGCTTCTCGATGTTGTGCCAATACATCACTCAAATGCTGTGCGGATATGTCAAACCCCGCCTCCTTGAGCGGCCGGCTTTGCCAGAGCGATTCAATGCGCGATAACCGCGCCATCTGGAAGGCACGGGCAGCGTCGAGGCGCTTGTCGTCATCGAACCAGAAACGCACCCAATGCTGCATATACTCAGTCGGTCGATATTCACTCTGCGGGGTCAGCCAGGCCACGTCGACATCGACTTCGTTCGCCGCGAAAAGCGGCGTGCCCCCACCGCCACAGAAGCCCACCAGTACACCGGCCTTGGCCAGCTCGCGCATGGCGGCCTGAGTAATCGACGTTCCCGTTCCCAGCAGCAGCGATGTCGTATTGGCGATGGGAATGTTCCAGTAGCGCGATTGCCTGCCTTCGTCGGTGACGTACTCGACACGACCGCCATTGACCAGGACCCGGCAATGCTGAAGGTAATATAGATTCGCGCGTTTGGAGTGCAGGATCGTTTTTAGATCCGACGGTGACAAATCATCCATGGAACCTCCGGCATTGGGGGCGGCTACAACCGCTTACGCTCTGTTACCCTCATATAAGCAAAGTCGATTGAGCCCGACTACCCCATGGATAAAACACCAGGGGAATTTTCCGGCAGGTTGCGCAAGGGGAAAACCATGAAGGAGACGGCATCGCTCGCCTGGGATACCTGGGCGCGATATCACGTGATCGAGCTGCTGGCGTTCTGGGAAGGCCGTGTCACGGCCTCGGTGCTGCGCGAGGCGTTCCATCTGGGCAAGGATCGGGCGCAGCAGGTGCTACGCGCCTATCGCGAGGAAGTTGCGGTGGGGAATCTTATCTATGACACCTCTCGCAAGGCCTGGGTGCCGACACCGCGGTTCACCCCGCACTTCATTCGCGGCCATGTGGATGAATATTTGCACCTGCTCGGCACGCACGATGCCTTGAACCCGCAGTTCGTGGGGCTGGGTCTGGGCGCGGCCAATACGGAATCGGTTCCGATGCCGATTCGCGATGTCTCGCCGGAAGTCGTGCGCACGGTGGTGTCGGCGGCGCGGGAGCGCCAGCGCCTGGAGGTCGTCTACGCGAGCTTTTCTTCACCCCAAGGCGAGGACAGGCTCATTGCCCCGCATACGCTGGTCTATGCCGCAGGACGCTGGCACGTTCGCGCGTATTGCGAGAAGAATGCCGCGTTTCGTGATTTCGTGCTCTCGCGCTTTCGTGGTGTGCCCGAGGCCATCGGCGATGCCCTGCCCGCTGCGGCCCAAGCGAACGATGTGGACTGGGAGAATCGCCTGACACTGGAGATCATCCCCGACCGACGTCTCAGCCAAGCGGAACGCGAACTTATCGCGCAGGACTACGCCATGGAGGAGCACATGCTAGCGATCAACTGCCGCTGCGCGCTCGCCCAATACGTGCTGCGCGAATACGGCATCAATCATCGCCACGTGGAAGGCGACCCACGTGCCCAGCAGGTCGACCTTGGTAATCGCGAAGCCCTGCAGCAATGGCTTTATTGATTCGGGAGACTTCCTATAAGCGTGAGCAAACAGTCCTTCACCTCTCGATCACCCCGTCGCGTGCAGTGGTGTCACCTGGGCGCGAGGCAGCTGCGATGCTTGCCACAGTTCATATTTGAGCTGCATCTCCAGCCACATCTCTGCGCTGGTACCCAGGGCTTGCTCGAGGCGTAACGCCATATCCGCCGAGATGCCGGCGCTGCCATTGAGAATCCGAGATAGCGTAGCGCGCGTCACACCCAATCGCTTGGCGACCTCGGTAATAGAGAGATCGCCAATGTACTCGCGCAAGACGGCGCCAGGATGCGCGGGATTATGCATACGCTTCATGCGACGACCTCCTAGTGGTAATCCTGATAATCAACCAAGATGGCGTCCTCACCCTCGAAAGTGAAGGTGAGGCGCCAGTTCCCGTTGACGATGATAGCCCAGTGCCCTTTCAGGCTTCGGGACAAGGGGTGCAACCTCCAACCCGGCGCATTCATGTCATCAGGGCCTGTCGCGCTATCCAGCGCAGTTAGCTGTATTTGCAGCTTGGTTGCGTGCTTTGCCTGAATGCCAGCAGTGGAGCCGGTTTCAAAGAACTTGCGCAGACCTTTGTGTCGGAAGCTCTTGATCATTCGTATAGTGTATAGACTCGGTATACGAAAAACAAAGGATCGTACTCGGTAACCGCGCGCCCAGCCGATTCGCAGCCTTTGGTATTACTAGTCCCTCCCACGCAAAAAACCCCGGCCGCGTCGCGACCGGGGGCAAGCATCTTGATAACGAAGGTCGGCCGCATAACGGCCGACCGGGCACACCTTATGAAGGCGGCTGTTCCGGGCTGTCGGGCATGTTGATGTTGCCCGGCTCTATCCGGTTGAGGTGCAGGAACTGCATGTGCAGTTCGTACTGGTCGAGGATGTCGCCGATCACCTGGTCGCGGGTGTAGCCCATCAGGTCGTACCCCTGGCTACCCTCGAGCAGGTAGACCTCCAGCCGGTAGTAGCGCGAGTCGGCATGCGGCGCATGCATCGCGAACCCGGGCGTCGAGAAGCCCTGACTCCAGACCTGATAGGTGAAGTTCTGCTCGTCCTCGAAGTCGACGTTGAGCGACATGTAGTCATCGCCGTTCTGCACGCCTTCGTGAATCTCGACAGACACGCCCTGTTCCTTCAGCGAGTCACGCACGGCTTCCATGGCCGGCTTGCAGGTCTCGTCCATGAAGCGCCGCGCTTGCTTCTTGCCCGGGAAGCTCATGGCACGCCGGAGGCGCTGCTGCCAGTTGCGCGAATCGCGTTCGCTGCCGCCACCGGTACGTCCGGAAAGCTGGCCGGCCAGGCTCAGGCGCCGGCTGTCTTCCTTGAAGGCCTCGAGCTTCAGTGCCTTGAGCAGCCCCGCCATCATGAAGAACAGCACGATCGAGAACGGCAAGCCGGTAATCACCACCGCGCTTTGCAGGGTACTCAAGCCCCCGGCGAGCAGTAGCGACAGGGTCAGAATGCCGATCACCGCCGACCACAGAATACGCATCCAGATTGGCGCGTCGCTGTTGACGTTCTTGAGCTTCGAGGTGAAGTTCGAGAGCACCAGCGCCCCGGAATCACCGGAGGTAATGAAGAACACGATCGCCAGGATACTCACCGCCGCGGTGGTCAGGATCGGCATCGGGTACGATTCGAGGAACAGATAGATCCCCGCCGGCGGATTGTTCATCACCTGCTGACCGAACTCACTGGCACCGTTCATCGCCATGTCGATGGCACTGTTACCCAGCAACGACATCCACAGGAACATGAAGATGATCGGCAGCGTCATGGTACCGAGCACGAAGGTGCGGATGGTCCGGCCCCGCGAGATGCGCGCCAGGAACAGCCCGACGAACGGCCCCCAGGCAATCCACCAGGCCCAGAAGAACAGCGTCCAGCCGTTCAGCCAGCCGGTCGGGCGGTCGAAGGCATAGGTGTTGAACGACAGGCTGATGAAGTTGGACAGATAGTCGCCAACGTTCATCACCAGCGCGTTGAGCAGGAAGATCGTCTTGCCGGCGAACAGCACGAACAGCAAGAGCAGGACCGCCAGCAGGATATTGAACTCGGAAAGACGACGGATGCCGCGCTCCACCCCAGTCACCGCGGAAATGGTCGCGAACAGCACGATGGCCAGCACCAACACCACTTGCGTCCAGGTGCCCTTGGGAATGCCGAACATATAATCCAGCCCGAAGTTGAGCTGGATGACCCCGATCCCCAGGCTGGCGGCAATGCCGAATACCGTGCCCAGCACGGCGGCGGTATCGACCACATGGCCGATCATGCCGTAGATCCTGTCGCCGAAGATCGGATAGAGCGCGCTGCGGATGGTCAGCGGCAGGTTGTGCCGGTAGCTAAAGAAAGCCAGCGCCATGCCCACCAGCGTATAGATACCCCAGCCGGAAAGCCCCCAGTGCAGGAAGGTCAGCTCCATGGCGTGGCGGGCCGCGGCGATATCGCTCTCGGGCGCGTTGGGCGCGTTGTAGAACTGGGTCAGCGGCTCGGCCAGGGCGAAAAAGATCACGCCGATACCGATCCCCGCGGAGAACAGCATCGCCGACCACGAGAAGATATTGAAGTCGGGTCGCGAATGCTCGGGCCCCAGGCGGATACTGCCGTAGCGCGACAGCCCCAGGTAGATCACGAAGACCAGGTAGATCACCACCGTCAGGAAGTAATACCAACCGAAGGTATTGGAGATCCAGCCGAGGATGGCATTGATGACCGTGTTGGCCTGGTCGGTGGCGAGCATCGCCCACAGCGAGAAGGCAACAATGCCGACCACCGAGCTGTAGAACACCGGCCCATTGAGGCGATCGCGTGGCGGCGCCTCATTATTGGATTGTGTCGTCATAGGAATTCCTGATTTAGGTTCAGGCAAGGTTTGTGTTCACGGCAACGGGCGCACGACTCGTCACGCCGCTATTACTAGCTTAGAAGCAATACGAAAAAGTGCCGTTTATTGAACAGGCGTATTAAGAAAACAATTCTTTATGCTTCAGTCAAGCCTTGTGCTTGCTGACTCAGCAACTCGGGGAACGATCATGAACACAGCCCTTGGCATGCGTTTTGTTATGTTATAACCTTGTCAGCCTTTAGAAGGAGCCATCATGTCACACCGTCACCGCCCGGATGGGCCTTGCCATTTTTCACTGATGTCGATGGGCGCGGGACGCCGCGTGTTGTTGACGCTGCTGCCGCTGGGGCTGTTGTGGTTGGCCGTGGCGTGGGCGATGGGAGCCTTTGCATGAGCCGCTTGACGCTCGATGAGCTGACCCTTGCCCAAGGCGGGCGTACGGTGCTGGAGAACATCAGCGGTACCTTCGAGGATGGCGCGATCACGGCGCTGGTAGGTGCCAATGGGGCCGGCAAGAGCACCCTGATCCAGGCCATCATGGGCTTGCTGCCGCCACTCGGCGGGAAGATTCATTGTGATGTCCCCAAGGAGCGCCGCGCCTGGTTGCCGCAGCAACTGGCGCTGGATCTGACCTTTCCGATGAGCGTCGAGGAGTTGATGCTCAGCGGCTGCTGGCCCACGCATGGCACCTTCAAGCGCTACGGACCGCAGGACTACCGACGCATGCACGGCATCATGCAGCGCCTAGGGTTGAGCGGCCTGGCGCATCGCCCACTCGGCGAGCTTTCCGGCGGTCAACGCCAACGAGCGCTATTCGGCCGTACCCTGATGCAAGAGGCGGAACTGCTGCTGCTCGACGAGCCGTTCGCCAACGTCGATACCCATACCGTGGAGATTCTCTGCGAGACCCTGCGCGAGATGGCCGGCAACGGCATCACAGTGATCGTGGTCCTGCATGACATGGAACAGCTGGCGAAGCTGGCCGATTGCGTGCTGCTGCTGGCCGGCGGGCACGCCCAGTGGGTCGAGCCGGAAACGCTGCTCGAGCGGCATCATGACCCCGCGCGCCGCCACGCGCACACCCAGGCGCCCTTCATTTCCCTGAACCTGCCGGACGTTCCGCCATGCTCGACCTATTGACCACGCTGGATGCGTGGCTCGTCGCCCCGCTGACCGATTACGCCTTCATGCGCCGCGCCCTGGTCGGTGGCCTGGCGCTGTCGTTGGCCGCGCCGCCGCTGGGCGTATTCCTGATGCTGCGCGGCATGAGCCTGGTCGGCGATGCCATGGCCCATGCGGTGTTGCCGGGCGTGGCGCTGGGCTTCGTGCTGGCCGGCTTCTCGTTGCCGGCGATGAGCCTCGGCGGTCTGGTCGCCGGCCTGCTGGTGGCCGGGCTGGCGGGTAGCGTGTCGCGCATGACCGGTCACCGCGAGGATTCGGCGATGGCCAGTTTCTACCTGATCTCCCTGGCGCTGGGCGTGATGCTGATCTCGCTGCGCGGCAGCAGTGTCGATCTCACCCATGTGCTGTTCGGCTCGATTCTCGCCATCGACGATACCGCGCTGTGGCTGATCGCCTCGGTGGCCAGCGCCACGCTGCTGGTGCTGGCACTGATCTTCCGCGTGCTGGTGGTGGAATGCCTGGACCCGCTGTTCCTGCGCGGCCAGGGGATTCGCGGCGGCCTGGTGCATGGCGTCTTCCTGGGGCTGATGGTGCTCAACCTGACGGCCGGTTTCCAGACACTCGGCACGTTGATGGCGGTGGGCCTGATGATGCTGCCCGCGACCGCCGCGCGCTTCTGGTCGCAACGCCTCGAAGGCTTGATCGGCCTGGCGATCCTCATCGCCATGGTCTCGAGCACCGGTGGCCTGCTGGTCTCGTATCACCTTGGCCTGCCATCCGGTCCATGCATCATCCTGATCGCCGGTATCGTGTATCTCGCCTCGGCGCTATGCGGCCGCTACGGCAGCCTGCTGGCGCATCTGCGCCGACGCGCCGCACCGCTGGAGAGCGACGAGACGACCTGTCCGTCATCCTAAGCCAGGGCCTCCGGCCCTATTCATCGACCATGAGGGATCCCGCATGTCCAAGTCCTTGACGTTACTGCTCGGCGCCGCCGCCCTGACCCTTTCCGGCGCGGCGCGCGCCGAGACACCCCTGGATGTCGTCGCCAGCTTCAGCATCCTCGGCGACATGGTCGAGAACGTCGGCGGCGAGCATGTCGATGTCACCACGCTGGTCGGCCCGGATGGCGACGCTCATGTTTTCTCGCCCAGCCCCCTCGATGCCCGCGCCGTGGGCGAGGCGGATCTGTTCGTGGTCAACGGCCTGCATTTCGAAGGTTGGCTGGACCGCTTGGTGGAAGCCAGCGGTTATGAAGGGCCAATCGTTGTCGCCAGCCAGGGCATCAACGCCCTGAGCTTCAACGAAGCGCGTACGGCACACGATCATGGTCATGAGGGACACGGCCAAAGCCACGATCACGGTCAGCGTCACGGCGACAGCCATGCCGGCCACGATCATGGACCGGAAGACCCACACGCCTGGCAAGACCTGCAAAACGGCAAGCAGTACGTGAAACACATTCGCGACGCCCTCATCGAAGCCGACCCCGCGCATGCCGACGACTATCGCGATAATGCCACTCAATACCTAGACGCTATTGATACGCTGGATGACGAGATTCACCAGAGAATCAGCGAGATCCCCGAAGCTAACCGCGTGCTGATAACCAACCACGATGCCTTCGGTTATTTCGCCAATGCCTATGGCCTGGACGTGCTCTCGCCAGTAGGGCTCTCCACCGCCGCACAGCCCAGCGCCGCCGACATGGCCAAGCTGATCCGGCAGATCCAGACACGCGACGTCAAAGCACTCTTTCTGGAAAACATGACCAATCCGGCGCTTCTCGAACAACTCTCGGACGAAACCGGCGTCGCCATCGGCGGCACGCTCTATGCCGGCGCCCTGGCAGCCAAAGGCGAAGCCAGCACCTACCTCGGCATGTTCAAGCACAACGTCGACGAGCTGACGCAAGCCCTCGACAACTGAACTCCCACCTCGGAAACGATAAAGGGCGATGCCATGGCACCGCCCTTTTGCGTATCGTGAGGTCCGGTCAGGCATCCAGCGGGTGCGGCGGGTGCTCGCGCTGATCGAGAGGCGGCGGAAAGTACTGGTAAAGCCAGGTTTCACTCAGCGCTTCGCCGTCGCCTTCCAGGACCATTCTCATATCGATGGGGTCGACCGAATCCTCGGTGGGATACCAGTCAAAAATCACGCGGATGCCGTCGAACTCCTCGACCTGAAAGATCTGAATATCGCTTGTCTTGCCGCGCGATATTTCCAACTGCGCCATGATCGGTGGCCCATTCTTGGCGATCTGTAGAATATCACCGCCGATGTAATCCACCGAAAAGCGCCGCGCCCATTCCCGTGGATAGTGCTCACCAGGCGCCCAGCCTTCGGGAAAACCACCCATGCCGCTGCGCGTCTCTCGAATACGTGCCAGCTCGGTGCGTACCGGCGGCAGCGCGCTCCAGTACTGGCGATAGGCGAAGGTCAGCGAATCGCCGGGTTCCACGGGCTCGGCGGGTTTCCAGAAAGCCACCACGTTGTCCATGGTTTCTCCGGTGGTGGGGATCTCCATCAACTGGATTTCACCCTTGCCCCAGTCGCTGCGCGGCTCGATCCAAAGGCTGGGGCGCTCATGATAATTGCCGATCACGTCTTCGTAGGCCTCGAAATCACGCTCGGTCTGCAACAGCCCGAAGCCCTTGGGCGACTCGTCGGCGAAGGCGTTGTACTGCAATACCGGCGGATTGTTGAGCGGTCGGCACACCCACTCCCCGTTGCCGCGCCACATCGAGAGGCGGTCAGAGTCATGGATTTGCGGATGAATGGTGTTGCACATGCGGCGCTGGTGCGTGCCGCAACTGAACATGCTAGTCATCGGCGCAATGCCCAGCTGCTCGATGGCCTCACGGGGGTAAAGATGCTTTTCGATATCAATTACCACCCGCGTCGGCTGGCAATGAATCACGAAGCGATAGGCGCCGGCCACCTTGGGCGAATCGAGCAGGGCATAAGCGGTGAAGCTGGTGCTGTCTGGTGCAGGTGTTTCCAGCCAGAAGCGGGTGTAAGTGGGAAATTCTTCCTTCGACGACTCAGCAAAGGTATTGACCGCCAGACCGCGCGCCGAAATGCCGTATTGATAGGTGTCGTCCACCGCCCGGAAATAACTCGCGCCGAGGAAGGAGACGATGTCGCGTTCGGTCAGCGAGGGCGCCTTGAAGACGCGGAACCCTGCAAACCCTAGGGTATCCTGACCTTCGAGTTGCGACGCATCGATTCCCGCACCGTCGTAGTGGAACATCGCCGGGTCGAAGTGGATCTCACGCGCGCGCTGCGTATCGGGGTCGAGCGCGTACATGCGCACGGGTTGGTTGAAGCCCATGCCGACGTGGAAGAACTGCACGTCGAGTTCGCCATTGAGATCGTGCCACAGCGAGTGCTCGGCATCGTAGCCGATGGCGTTGTATTGCTGGGGGGTCAATTCCGCCAGGCTGGCGGGTAGGTCGCGCACGTTGTTTTGATAGCTGGAGTTCGCCATTTCCTTGGCCAAGTGCTGCAACCACTCGAAGCTGAAACTGTGTGCCTGTCCATCGGCAATCTCGGGCATGTCACGCGTCGCCGCCAGCAGCGGTGCGGCGGGCAACCCATAAAAGGCCGCCAGGGCCAACGAGCGTTTGAGCAGGGTCCTACGGTCCATCATGGGGCATCCCTCTACCAAGAAAGTGGGCGTATCCGTGCCGAATACCTTTTCTCAGACGTTACCCGAGACGAACGGTTCCCGCATCAAACACCGCCTGGAAACACTCGCTCTTGAAGACAGACAGCCTGCAGCAGGCGCTGCAGGCTGTCGTTGGCGGGCATCGATGTACAGAGGCCGTCGCTACTTCAGCGGCACCGACCAGAAGAAGGTTTCGCCGCTGCTGTCGTCGACACCGTCGTTATCGGTGACCAGCCAGGCGCGCTCTTGGCCATCAATCGCCAAGCCTTCAATCTTATCGACCACAAAGCCGTTGTAACTGGCCAGATCAGGGAGCAGATCGCGCATGACATGCTTCTCGACCACCGGTAGCTCACTACCAAGCGGCGCTGGCTCAAGGCCCTCGAGAGCGACCCGCGTCAGTTGCTTGACCTTGGCTTGGGCGCCAATACCATTGTCGCGCTCGACCAGATAGAGGCTGCCGTCATGGGCGGTAATCTCGGAGAGCCCCACCCAGCCATTATCAATACGCTCCAGCGGATAGTGAACGGCGCGCCACTCGCCGCTTTCGAGGTCGTAGCGCAGCAGCTTGGCCATGCCCTCGGGGTCATCCTGCCAGGGCCGCTGCACCGCCAGCCACAGCTGATCCTCGACGCGCGTCACGCCTTCCAGTCCCCAGCGCTTCGCCTGTTTGGCAAGGGCATCGGGCAGCGCGATCTCGCGTTTGATCGCACCATCCGCACCGAGACGATAGAGCATGTTGGCGCGTTCCTGGCCGTCGCCTTCGGACGCGATCCAGTACCCCCCGCTGCCGTCGGTGGCAATGCCTTCCATATCGAGCCCCTGCGCGGGCTGACCGTCACGGGTCACGGCCATCGCGGCGGTAATCCGTGCCGGCGATGCGGAGGGGTCGATGGTGAAGATACGCGGCTGGGCGCTGTAGACGCTGTCGCTGACCGCATGCAGGACACTGTCGGTGGCCACCATGCCGGAGAGCGCGCCCCAGCCGATCAGTTCGTCGGCACCTGCCGAGGTCAGGGTGGGATAGACCGCTGGGGCCCGCTGATACTGATAGATCATCACGTGGGCGCGGGGACCACCGTCTGCGACCAGATCGGTCTCGTTGGAGGTGGCCAGCAGGTCACGGCCGGGAATCGCCACCGCCCCTTCGGGGGAGATGCCCGACGGCAGCACCTGGGTGAGCACGGGCTCGTTCGGGTTGCTGACGTCATAGACGCCCACCAGGGAGCTGCGCTCGGAGAGCAGGAAGACATAGGGCGTGCCATCGAAGACGGCGAATTCCATGCCCTCCGGCTCGGCACCCTTGGCATCCGAGCGCCCCTCGGGGTAATGCCCCACCTCGACGACCGCATGCTCGAACACCGCGCCGGATTCATACACCAGGCGACCGCTTTGGTGGAAGATGCTCCAGCTCCGGGAACCACCCCCCATATCGCCTTCGTTGGCGATCGCGAAGTGATCGTTGTCGATCCACTGCAGCGCATCCGGCTCGCGCAAGCGTGCGCTCTGCTGCTCGTTGAACGTCAGCGCACCGTCTTCGGTGACATCGATTCCCGCCAGGTCCACCGCACCGGCGCTGAAGTGAGAGGCCACATTCCCCTGACGATCGAGCACCGCAATGTGATTGTTTTCCTGCAGGGTAACGGCGATCTCGTCGGCGGCATTGATATCCACGAACTCGGGCTCGGGATCCTCGGGCGCGGTGTCGGCAAGCCCCGTCACGTCGGCATAGCGCAGGCTGGCGCAATCGATCGCCTGCTGCCCGTTGATGTCCACCAGCGCCACGCTACCGCCGGGCATCTGGGGCACCCGACCGTCGCCGGCGTCTTCATCACGCTCGTTCTCGATGGCAACGGCCATGAAATCCTTGGAAGGGGCCGTCGCCGTGCTATCGGGCTGACCGCTCAGCGGGCAGGATACGAGCGTCTTGCCGTTGTCGATGTCGATCGCCAGCAACTTCCCGGAAGGCTCGCTGTAAGAAGCGGACGTATTGACCGCGACATAGGCGGTTTCGCCGATCACCGATACCGCCGTGGGCTCACCGCCCACGTCGATGTTTCCAAGCGGCTTGGGGTTGGCCGGGTCGCTGATGTCGATCCGCCCTATCACGCCCAGCGGGCTATCGGAATAGACCAGCGTCTTGCCATCGCCCGAGGCGTCGATGATCTCGGCCGAGGTTTCACGCGTGCGGTCCTCGCCCTTCGCCATGTTATCGACAGTCGCAAAGCTGGCGATGCGATTGAAGTGCTTATCCGCCGCGCCGGCCGCCTGTGTCGCGGCCAGCATCGCCGCCAGCCCCAACAGGGCGGGTGTGCGTTTGAGTGTCATGATGGTGTCGTCCCCTTTGCCAAGCGCGAGAAATTTCCATTGATGTCATGAAATTCCCTGTTCCCATCTCGCTACTCAACACCCCCGCGATGTCAGGCGTATGACACACAAAAGAAAGACGCCCGACAGGTATCGCCTGCCGAGCGCCGAGAGCGGGTCGCCCCTACGATGCCCGATGCGCCGGCATCGGGCTGTCAGGGGTTAGATGATCGCGTGACTTACTGCCCCAGGCCCTTGGAAAGCTCGGGCTGAACGACTTCGATCCAGTAGCCGTCGGGGTCCTTGACGAAGGCGACATCCTTCATCTTGCCGTCATCCGGGCGCTTCTTGAACTCGACCTGGTTGGCGTCGAACCAGGCCACGGCGGCGTGCAGGTCCGGCACCGAGAAGCAGATATGCCCGAAACCCTGCGGCTCGGCATTGCCGTCATGGTAGGCAAAGCCTTCCTGGTCTTCGGTGCCCCAGTTGTGGGTCAGCTCGAGAATGCCTTTCTGCGCGAAGGTGTAGGCGTTGCGCTCGGCCGGGTCCTCAGGCACGGCGTCGTCATCGCCGAGGTTGGCGAGGAAGTAGAGGGTGAATTGCATTTCCGGGAAGTCGAGCTTGCGCAGCACGCGCATGCCGAAGACCCGCGAATAAAAGGCCAGAGAGCGTTCGGGGTCCTTCACTCGCAGCATGGTGTGGTTGAAACGAAAGCCCTGCGTTTGAGTCGGTGGCGTTTCGACGCCGGGATGCTGCTCGCCCTGAAAACTCATCGTGCGATCTCCTCTAGCTCGTTGCGGCAAGCCGCGATCTCGACCTGCCTTGTAGGGGCGAAGATGAGGGCGACACGGCAAAATTCCAGGGGTGATACCGCGCAGCCCAGCGAGGGCGGCGGGGGTTAGACATACGTCGCATGAACTGAGATAATTCGCAGACTAATATTTATCTCGCTTTTTCCCTGATGCTCCGGCCACGCGGCCGGGGCCGGATGATGTCATGCTGCGCATTTCCACCGATCATTGGCTATTGGCGTTACGCACCGTGCTGGCCGTCTGGCTGGCATTGTTCCTCGCCTTGCGCCTCGACTTGTACCAACCCGCCTGGGCCATCCTCGCGGTGATGATCGTCACCCTGCAGCCGGTGATGTTCACCGGCGGTACACCGCCCATCGGCATCATCATCGGGCGCGGCGTGGCGCGTTTCTTCGGCACGCTGTTCGGCGCCATCGCGGGGCTGGTGCTGATCGCGTTGTTCGGTCAGCAGCCGATGCTGTATCTGCTGTTCGCCGGCGCCTGGCTGGCGTTCTGCATGTATTGGGTGATGCTCGAGCAGGACGAATACCTGGGCTACGTGATGATGCTCAGCGGGTATACCGCCACGCTGGTGTCGTTGACCGCCCTCGGCACGGGGGTCGATGGCATCTGGACCATCGCGCTGGGACGCTTCACGGAAACCGCGCTGGGCATCGGCTGCGGCGTCTTGATGCATCTGCTCATCGCACCGCGTTTCGGGAGCCGGGCTCTCCCCGAGGCGCTCTCGGGATTTCTGAAAAACGCCGCCGAGGAAACCCTCGCGGCCCTGGACAGCCCACGCCCCCGCGCGACGCAGGACGCACGTCTCAAGGCGCTGCTCGGCGACTATCAACAGTTCGAGAAGCTACGCGGTCTCACCCGCCTGGAAACCCGGCGCTTGAGTCGTTTCATTCCCGCGCTGGACCGCTTCGCCAGTGACAGCCTGGCGCTGATCACGGCCATCCGCGAACTGGAAACCGCCCTCGACTACCTGCGCGCCTGCGAGGACGGCGAGCACTGGCTGGCGCAATTGAACGCGCATGCCGCGCCGCTGCTTACCACCATCGCCGAACAGCCGGCCGGCGAGCCGCTGGAAAAACTGACGCTGCCGGATTTCGCGTGGGACCCGGAGCGCGTGCCCCCCCGCAGCCGGGTGCGCGCCGAACTGGCCCGCCAACGTCTCGGGGAAGTGCTCGGCCTGCTACAGCACGGCCGGCGCCTGCGCCATGCCTTGAACGACCCGGCCTCCGCCAAAGTACATACCCTGCCGCGCGAAAAGCGCACCCGTACCACGCACAACGAGCACTTCGTGGCCCGCTTCAATGCCCTGCGCGTGCTCATCGCCTTCGAATTGCTGGGTCTGTTCTGGGTTCACAGCGGCTGGCATTCCGGCTACCTGGCGATGATGCTGCTGGGCGTGTTCACCATGTTGTTCGCCAAGGCGCCCAACCCCGCCGCAGTAGTCTACCAATTCTTCTGGGGCACTCTCACCGCCGTGACCCTGGGTGCGGTGTTGCTATTCCTGGTATTGCCGGTGATCAACGGGTTTCCGTTGCTGGCCATCGCCATCGGCAT